>Ga0114923_10000214_pt1 | contig 47345 bp, 84 predicted proteins | sample SumtaG_FD_89578 | JGI IMG/M metagenome (GOLD analysis project Ga0114923, IMG submission 89578) | Deep subsurface microbial communities from Indian Ocean to uncover new lineages of life (NeLLi) - Sumatra_00157 metaG | ecosystem: Environmental > Aquatic > Marine > Oceanic > Sediment | place: near... | reverse complement strand
TAATGAAAAGGTATATGGAACTTTGTACTATAGTTGGTAATTCGGAGCAAGCTCCGAAAAGAATACAAGACGGATAAGCTATTAGCCCCGTCAATGGCGGTATTCCGCCCGACTGTCAGCCGTAAGCTGAAAGCAATGGTCTCTAACGAGGTAACCTGAGCGTAAACCGTAAATGTTACTTTTTTAGGAGGCCAATAAAATGGCTGACATCAATACCAATACCAATACAACCCGTGGTTACACTGAGGCATTCTACAATGCCTGGACTACGGGGTACGAGGCAATCCTTCAGGAGCGGAGACCTATTTACACGGGTCTTGTTCGTGAAGAGCGAATCACAGGGGAGTTCCAGTCTTACGACTTCGTTGGTGACATTGAGCTTGACGACAAAGAGACCCGGTTCGAGGACATTCCCATCGAGGACATGGTACACAACAAGAGGTGGATAACACCTAAATTCGCCCGTAAGGGGATTTTCGTCGATAAGGAAGATGACATCGCTCTTCACACCGACCCTACTTCTGCTTATATGGGGGCACTTGCCAAGGCTGTAATCAGAAAAGAGAACAAGACTATTACCGATGCTTTCTTCGCTGATGTAAGGGCTGGTAAGAGTCCGGGTGACGATACAGCTGTTCTTTCAGACACTATCTATGTCTATTCTACAAGGATTACGACAGGCGGCAGAACGATAGTTCACGATGTCCAATCCGACTATACAGTAGGTGGTGTATCAACAGGTCTTACGATAGAGAAGCTGATTCTATCTCGGCAGGCTCTTGAAGAGCTTGAAAACGATCCTGATGCCATGTTCAACATCGCTATCGCCCCCAAACAGGCGTCTGACTTGCTCAGAGAGGCCGAAACTCAGTCTATTGATACCAGTATGCTCAAATCTCTCGTAGCTGGCGTTGTAAATGAGTATATGGGATTTAAGTTCAGGAAGACCAACCGAATCGTTATTGGTTCGACTAATGACATAGACGGTGATACCAGTGTCTATGAGCTTCCTGTTTTCACTAACGAAACCATGTTATTCGCCCGCCATGAAAGTCCTATTTTCAACGTGGACTGGCTTCCTCGCAAGCAGATATGGCAAATTTCCGCGCGTGTCGGAATGAATGCTATCCGCATGGACGAATCGAAAATTATCAAAATCGAATGTATCTAAGAAAGGAGCCTACTTATGGCAGCTATAACAACTGCAAATGGCGTTGAATCCACGAAGCGTGCGGCTCTGAATGCTAATACCGGTTCGCTTACCGACCTTATAGATGGTGCGAATCTGTGGGGAACTAAGCTAAGGGTTGTTTATGACAACTATGAGTTTGACGGCGATACGATGGCTCAAGGCGGCGTCATAACAATGGGTGCGGTTCCTAAAGGCGCGAGAGTTCTTGGTTTTTATGTTGGCAATACAGCTAACTCATCGGCAGTTACAGCCACGTTATCTCTTGTTGACCCTGCGGGTAATATTACTGCTGCAACCACTGCTGCTGCATGGACAAGTTGGAATTCTGCGGCACATCTGTTCATTCCTGCTACTCGTGCAGTTGCCGCTGTTGCTCAAGATGATGAGCATACAGTTACAGTAACAACTATTGCTGCTCAGACAATAGCGGATGGTACTGATATTACCGTAGCAACGCTGTATATTCTCGAAGATTAACTTTTTAAGAAAGGAGCCTATTTATGGCACTTATTACTACAGCTAATGGCGTAAATGCCACAAAACGTGCGGCTCTGAATGCCAACACCGGCACTATTTCGGATTTTATGGATGGTGCAAATCAATGGGGAACCAAACTTAGGATTCGTTACGATAACTATGAGTTCGATGGAGATACGATGGCCGCCGGTGGCGTTATCACAATGGGCGCCGTTCCTAAAGGCGCGAGAGTCCTCGGCTTTTATGTCGGAAATACTGCTGCTACTAACGCAGTTACCGCCGACCTTCAACTTGTTGACCCCGCAGGTAATATCACCGCTGCAACTACGGCTGAGGCGTGGACAAGTTGGGCTGCTGCGGCACATTTCTTTATTCCAGCTACAAGAGCGGTAGCTGCTGTTGCTCAGGACGATGAGCATACAGTGACTGTAACCACTGCTGCGGCAGGTGTTACGGATGGAACGGATATTTCTGTGGCAACGCTTTATATTGTCGAAGATTAGTATTAACGGGGACGGAGCTTTGACGCTTTTGGGTTCCGTCCCCATACTTAGAAAGTAGGTGGTTAAAATCGCACTTTCTGACGCTGAAGTAATGTACAATAATGCTTTAGGGCTTATAGGTGAGTACAAAGTAACCGAAGGTGATACGACTTCTAAGCAGGCGGTACTCTGCATAAGATATTACACCGATTCGCAAAACGAAACTCTCGAAGACCATCCGTGGAATTTTGCCAAGAAGGACGTTATCCTCTACGAGTTTACCGACAGACCTATCTTTGGTTACGACCGCAAATACGCAACGCCTACTGATTACGCTCGAATCCTGACGGTGGATAACTCTATAGGTTCAGACGTTTCACGCAGACAGGCAGGTGTTCCCCCTTGGGAAGTCAAGGGTGATTATATTCATTCTGACGCCGGTGCCGGCCCTAATTCATGGTCAACCGGAGTAAAGTATTATGATGGCCAGTTCTACGCAGTTACGCCCGACACATGGGTTACGGGTACGGCTTATATAGACGACCAGTTCATTAAGAGCGGTCAGACTTTCTATGAGGTCTTGATTAATCATACATCTTCTACGATAGCGGCGGATATAACTGCTGGAAAACTCGCGGCTGGAATAACGGGAACATCGGTAACTTACGAAGTCCTTGTTACTCACACCTCCGACACTGTTGTTGCCGATATAACATCAGCTAATGTCGCCGCAAGAGGGATAGATAAAGATATAGTTTTCGTTGAATACGTCTGGAAGCAAACTACTATGGCTGAATGGAGCGCCAAAGCGAAAGCTGCATTAGCCCTGAAACTTGCATCTAAAATAGTAGTTGGTTTGACGGGTGACGCAGAGAAAAAAGAGGCACTAATAAATGAATACGAAGGTTTGGTAATGCCGCAGGCGAGAAGTGCCGACGCCGCCGAAGGAAAGCCAAGGCCGCACTTTCGCTCTTCGTGGCTTGCTGCGAGACAAAGTGGTGGTACAGGAGATTATTTCGTTACATGAAAGCCGAAGCTGAAAAATCTATTATAGGAAGTTATTCTCTTATCAAGACGATAACAGGTGGTACGACCACTGCTGCGCCTACGGAATTTCCTTTAGGTGTGACTTCCGGCGATATAGATTTCAAGCAGGCCAAGTTTGGCGGTGTGGCTGACGAGACAAGAGCATATAGAATTGCAATTCTTATTCTAACTAAACCTGCCGGTACGGGAACGATAGTATTTACAGGTTCAGCGCCGGGCGGGCCGGAAGAGCCTATATGCTCACTGGCGATTAGTAGTGTCGCCGATATTGTCGAATCCGGTGACTGGCGATGGGTCGATACGATTACTTTAACCAATTATCATCTCGCCGAGGACAATATATTGCGAGCCGATTCCGGTAATTCTCATCCATGCAAAGTCGGTTGGGACAATGTTGGACTCCAGTTTCTAAAAGCCTACGTTACGGCATTGACAACGATTACAGACGTTAAAATATATGCACGAATACTTTAGGAGTTAATCATGGCACCAAGAAGAAAATCATCTGGTTGGGAACAGTTCTATCAAATAGCTGATGTTGCTGGTACACCGGATACAACTTACATTGCCAACGCAGCCGTGCAAGGTTTGGGTTGGTGGGGAACTGATGGCGCTGGAGCAGGTGCGCTTGATTTGTACGCTGTTGGTGGAGCGGGACTCAATCTTGACGCAGTTAAGTTAGAGTTTATCTTTACCATATTCTTTGCTACTGATGCTGATGGTAAGACTGCCGACTTTGAACTTTACTGCTCAATGGGCGAAACCGGCCCAAGGGAATTTGTGGCGAAGTTGGCTTTAATTGCTGGCAAGGCTGAGGTTGTTGCCGCTACTGATACGTTATTGTGGGTTCATTCCATAACTGCAACGACAAACGGTCGTGGAGTAACTGCCGACCAAGTTGGTATCAATAACCATAATGCTGATAATGTTGCAAGTGTTATTGTTCCGGTTCTGGGTAAGCGATTCTGGGAAGGGCTATTCACTGGCGCTGGCTCAACTGGAACTATAGTTACAGCCTATTACAGATGGTACACTGAATAATGCCGACAACGAAACTGATTAAAAATGCCTGGAATGCTGGAGAATTGTCTCAGCACATGGACGGTCGTACCGACCTGAACAAATATTACAACGGTGCCTCCAAACTTATCAACGCACTTGTACTGCCTCACGGTGGGTTTACTAAAAGGCCAGGCACGATTTTCAAGGCCATTTCTGCGACAAGAGCAAATCTGATTCCGTTTGAATTTTCAGTTGGTGATGCACTTATCTTGGAATGGACTAATTTACTTCTGAGATTTTATAAAGACCAAGATATATTGTATAAACCTCTTGGCACTGAGGATTTATCGTCTATTGGAAGTATTGTGGGTCATTGGAAATGCAACGATAATTTAGCTACTACCGTTGTTCTTGATGCCGATGGCAATACGCACGAAGGGGAAGTCAAAGGCTCAAGCAGTTATAACACTGATGATTTGCACAATTCAGGTGGCATAAACGGATGCTTCGATTTTACTATAAATCTAACGGGCGAAGCATTTATTGAGATAGATAGCCATAATGATTTTACTTTTATAGAAGGCACTAATGGCCCCTTTAGCATAATGGCTTGGGCGTACTTTACTGCTGGCGCAGATGACCAAGTTATAATTAGTAAATGGGGCGGTGTACAAAATGAGTGGAAGTTAATGATAGATGAAACATTTGGAAGTTTGAGTAATGTTTTACGATTTGAGATATACGACCAAAGTGCAACTAAATCTGCTTATGTTGTAACCAAAGATACTCCTTCTGTTGGTTGGCATTTTGTTATGGCTACTTACAATGGAATAGGTGGTAGTAGTGCTGCTGAAGGAATGAAATTATATATAGATTGGGTAGAATGGGAAACTACCAAGATAACTGAAGTTGGTTATGTTGCGATGGAAAATAAAGCTGCGGATATTCACATTTGCGGAGATGATACTGGCACAGATTATTGGGTAGATAAACTGGATAACATTGCTGTATTCAGCAAGGAACTTTCATTAGCTGAAATACTTTCATTAGTTGGTGCTGATTCTACTACGCCTTATTCAATAGTTTCACCTTATACAACTGCACGAGCATTTGAAATTCATTATACTCAGTCTGCTGATGTAATGTATATAGCTCACGAAGACCTCCATCCTCAAAAATTATCGAGATTTGGTGATAAAAGTTGGTCAATTGGAGATGTACCGTTTACAGGTGGGCCATTTCTTGATGAAAATACAAACAGCACTTCTCTGGTAGGGTTTGCAAGAACTGGAGGTGTAGTAAGGTCTGAATATTATTTTCCTACCGGAGCAACTGGAACACTCACTGCTATAGCACATACTCCGTTTAATACAAATATGGTAGGGGCGTTATGGTTGGTAAAACATACTCGTGACAATGATAACGATACAGACACCTTCGCCAAAGACACTAATGTAGTCCCTACTTTGACGACATTTGCGAGCGGGGCTATATTTATTAAAGGTGATGCTACTGTTACTTTTGAACCGATAGCAACTGGTAAAATGGCGCAATTATGGCGCAAGGAAGGTAATGGTAATTGGCAGACTTATCGTTCATTCCGAGCGGCTACAGCTTTTTCGTGGACAGAAGATGAAGATGATGTTCTTTATGCAATGACTCGTTCTGATAATTCGATAAATGGTACTCTTACCGCTAAAGAACAGATAAATTACGGTATCGTAAAGATAACAGGGTTCACCTCGGCCACAGTCGTTACTGTAGAGGTCGTGGATAAAGTTCTAAGTAACAATACCAATGATAATGCAGTTACTACTTCAATGTGGGCGGAAGGTGCATGGTCAACGTATAGAGGCTTTCCAAGAACAGTAGGCTTCCACGAAGATAGATTATGGTGGGCTTCATCTACAAATGACCCTGACAAAAAATGGTCGTCTCAGTCAGGTCTGTATGAGAATATGGCATTTACAACCGGCCTTGACAATGAAGCTGTAACGGCAATAGTCAAAGACAACGAAGTTTCTCAGATTCAATGGATGATGAGCAGGAGAGTAATGGCGATAGGCGCAGCTAATAGGGAATATAGCTTCTCTGCCCAGAATCCGGAAGACCCGATAACGCCTTTAGACAAAAAGAGTACACCACAGACGGGATTTTCTTCAGGTTCGATTCAGCCTGTAATGTTGAATGACAGCATTTTCTTTCTTCAGAGGCAGGGCAAGAAGTTAGGAGCGATGAAATTCGACTCCGTAACCGAAAATTTCGTTGTCGATGATGCCACGCTTCTTGCCTATGGCCTCTTAGACTCTCAGCCTACGAATATAGCCGTCTCTCGCAGCCCTGATTCATTGATATGGATAGTGCGTACAGACGGAGTTTTACCTACGTTTACTTACGAACCGAAAGAAGAAGTCTCAGGTTGGGCAAGGCAGATATTCGGTAATTCGGCAGCAGTAGAGACTCCTACGGGTTTCGTAGAATCGGTGGCGGTTATTCACGGAACAACCGAAGATGAGATATGGGTGAATGTCCGAAGGGTAATTGATTCATCGACAGTCTATTACACAGAGTTATTTGCTCCGAGGGATTGGGGAAGTGATATTGAGGATGCTAAGTTTGTAGATTCATGCCTTACGACTGATGGCGGTTTAGTATCTACAGTTACCGCCTTGCACTTGAAGGGCGAAACGGTCTCTGTCTTCGCAGACGGCGAAGTATTTGACGACGCAGTTGCTAACGCAAGTACGGGCGTGGTAACTCTAAAGAAGGCGACAGTAGCTACACAGGCACGAGTAATACAAGTAGGTCTTCCCTACACAATGAAAGCAAGGTCTATGAGGCTTGCCGTACCACAGGCTCCGAGCGCATTACAGACCAAAATCAAGCGGGTAACTTCGGTAACTACGCGATATATCAAGTCACTCTTAGGCTCTGCGGGTGTGGAATATGATATTAAAGATACCGAGAACGGGACAGTAACAGAATTTTTAACTGATATAGGAGCGCTTTATAGTACCGAGTCAGCAGATACACCTAAAACCGACAGGGCGACCGAAGGTGGATTTAATGAAGAGGCTTATACAGTCATTCTATCCGATGATCCCGTACCTTGGACGGCTTTAGCTACGATAACGGAGGTGGAGGTGTGATAATGAGATTATACAAAGACTCCGACTGGTCGAAAATTAAAGATGCCGTAGAACCGTTTTCATCTTTATTGCCGAATCTTCAAGTAGGGAAACGAAGCGTAGTTGTAACTGGAATAGAGAATGGCAAGATAATGGCCTGTGGTGGTATTACTTTCATTTCCGATACCGAAGGTCTGATATGGGTAAAAGTATCCAAGAAGTGCAGGAAAGCAGCTTATACATGGGCAAGAACTATTCGAGAAACTTATACTGCTATGGTGGACTCTATAGGCGAGATAAAGATTTCAACTTACATAATAAAGGACTTCTGCAAAGGTGATAAACTTGCAAGAATGATAGGACTGGAGAAAACAGGCGAATCTCAAAAGTTCAAAGGTAACATTTATTATAAATATTCGGTGAGTTAATGGCTCAAGCAGCAATATTGATAGCAGGTGGTTTACAGGCTGCAAGTGCAATACAGGAAGGTAAAATAGCTAAAGCTCAAGGTTCGTTTGCTAAGAAAATAGCATTAAGAAATCAAGAGTCCCTGGTCCGTCAAGCCAAAGCCGAGGAAGCTGCTTCTCGTTTAGAAGAAAGACGTATTGCCCGTAAGCAGAAGATATTCCAGGCAAGGCAGTTGGCGAGAATAGGTAAACAGGGAACCGGCCTTGCAGGCGCTACTTTAGCTGCGCTTGTAGATACAGCGACCCAATTTTCAATAGATAGAAACTTAGCCCTCAGAAGAGGAGTATTCAGGGCAGGGGCATTGCGAGAAAGAGGCGTTATCATAGCTACTCAAGGCCGTTGGGCAAAGACACTTGGTACTCAGGCACAAAGACTTTCTTATGTAAAGGCTACGGGTTCATTGCTTAGTGCGGCGGCATTATCTTCGCAGTTCGGTACAGCAGCAACTACCGCTACTATTCCGACAGCAAGTACATTTGGAACATTGCCATCATTCACGACAAGCCAGAGATTTTCTACATTTTCAGGTGGAGGTACGGTTTTACCGAGGTAAATTATGCCGCGAGTCGAGCGCTTTACATCCGAAGAACAGATACCAGTGCGACAGGCACAGCTTGTTGACCCAAGAAGTTTCCCTGTCGATACTTCGAGTGTAGAGGCTTTGAAGGTTGGTGCAGACGTAGCTAATGTCTTTGCCGAACTTGCCATACGCAAACGTGATGCGCAGGATTCGTTGGCTGCTACGAAAGCAAGTCGCTCCAGAACACTTGCCGAATTAGAAATGCAACAATTCATGGTAGATAATCCAGACCCCGATACATGGGAAGAGGGTTTGGCTAAAATCTCTGCAAAACATAGTGCTGATTACGCTTCGCTAAAGATGTCAAAGAAGACGAAAGCTAAGCAGGATATTGAGCAACAGGCACATAACGATGAAATGGCGATGAGGGTGCGATTAGCAGCTACTAATCAGGATATAAAGAACGATATTACAGAAGGCAAAATAAATCTGGATGGTTTAATAGCCAACGATGATGGCAGTAAGGGTGACGCTGACAAGATAGACAAGGCTATGAAATCATTGGAAGCCGCATTTCTCCGTGAAACAACTCCTGAGATAGCTGCTGAACAGATGGAAGAGGCTTTAAGAGCAGCCAAGAAAGGCTACTGGATAAATCAGAGTAGAAGGACGGACGAAGACTTTGATATAGATAAGTTTATTGCACAGATGCAGAAGAAAAAAGCTAAGATTAAAGGTAGAGAGGATAAAGATGGTCTTAATGCCAAGGATATGGATGATATTATAGCATCGGCATATTCAGCTAAAGCGTTAGCAGATAAATCTCTTGATACACAGCAGGAGATTGACAGAGACGAGTTAGGTCAAGCTCTCCACGATGGTACGATAACTTACAATATGATAAATAATACGTCTCTTGACGAAAAAGAACAGGAATCGTTCCGTGTTAAAATGAACGCCGAAGCCGAAAGAAAAGCCAAAGGCATAGTGATAGAAACTAACGAGACTGTCAAGGGCGAGCTTGAAGCAATGGCTTATGATATTTCTACCGGTGCTGTTACTGTACCTGAATTTCGTAACAGATTAACAGAAGAGCGATATACAAATAAGACGATAGACGATAATGTTTATGATGAGTTATTTAGCCTTGCTGAAAGAAAATTTGAAAGTTATCAAGCTAGAGCAATGAAGGAACGTGAGGTTTTTGCTTTAGGCCAACTCGTAACGCATCCAAGTGAATTGGGTTTTGCTGAAAGATTGGCACAACTTACATCCCAATTCGACAAAGACCAGGCTCAAGTTTTGAGGCAATTACAATTTGACAATCTCGACCAATACAAAAAAGCATTAAGGGATTGGTTGAAGACAAAGCCAGATGCTAATGCTGACGAGATATATACAGAAGGTCGGTCATTGCTTACTCAATACCGTAAAACGCCCGAACAACTTAGGAATCCTCTTACTGCAGGTGAAGTGGCAGTAGCAGCTATTAAAAAGGTAGCGGCACAGGCAGAATTAAGACTTACATTTTCTCTTGATGCGTTAAACCAAGCATTCAGAAGTCTTTCGCCGGAACAGAAACCGGCGTTTGAGGCGGCGTGGAAAAAAGCGAAGAAAGCAGGGGCTACACAAAAAGAGTTTCTTGCAGAGTGGAATAAATAATGCCCGATTGGAAACAAGATTTACAAGAGATAAAAGGTGGCACGGCGATAGCTGAACCTAACTGGCAAGAAGACTTAGCGGCTATAAGAGAAGCGCCAAGATTGAGGCTTAGTGCAACGCCGCCCACCGCTTTGCATAACGACCCTAATGATGTTGATGTTCCACCCATTGACCCTCACAAAATAGACAAGCAATCAACGGAAATTTTAGTAAATACTGATAAATTAAATCTCTCTCTTGGTGACTCTGAGGCGTACCACGAATCCCTTGATAGGCTTGAAAAACAAAAACCTATCGGATTTTTGGGTGGGCTTACAGAAGATGCTCTTTTTAAGATACCTGTCACTGGCCCATTTCTTGAGGGTTTGGAGTTGGCGAAAATCAAGTTAGCATCGATTCGATTGAATGACCCTGACTTTGATTGGGAACAAGAAGTTGAAAGAGAAAGGCGAAGATTGGATTGGGAATATGGCAGACCTGGTTTAATTTCTATGTCCCACCAAGAATATCTTAATAGGCGAAAGGCGATAACCGTTGAGTCTGCAAGACAAGATGATATTGACGGCGTGACAGGTTATATAACAGCAATGGCTAAACGTGAGGAGCGGGGGTATAACTTCTGGGGCAGGGTTGGTCAAGGTCTTTCAGTTCTTCCAGCGTGGATGTTTGAATTTTCTCTAACGGGCGGCTTGTATCGTTCCGGTTCTGCGCCGGTAAAGAAACTCTTGCAGAAACACGCCAAGAGTAAACTGTTTGCAAAAACGGGCGGCTGGATTGCCGGTTCCGCTGTAAGGACAACTATAGGTATGCCCCAGAGAGTATTTGCTAATACAATGCGTAGAAGTCTCAATGAGGATGAAGGGTGGGCTACTTCGATAGCGTTGGGATGGGGAGAGACTTTTATCGAAGCCGCTTCTGAAGAGGCAGGTAAAACAATAACGGGCGGTTTGAGTTATGTAGCAGGCGGAGCAATAAACAAATTACCTTTCGGCAACAAGTTCCTTTCAGCACTACAAAAGGGATGGTCAAAATTGGCCCCAGACAATACGGCCGCCAAGTTCGCAAAGAGGATAGCTACAAAGGCCGGGTATAGTAATCTAATCGGAGAGTACGGTGAAGAAAGACTTGCAACTTTACTTCACGGATTAGTAGGGACACAAACATTTGGTTTGCCGGAAGGTGCGGATACATTAGATAGGGTACTGGCTGGCGTCAAACAAGACTTAGAACTTACAAACGCATTGAGCGAGGTTGTTGTTCTCAGCGTTCCGGGCGCAATCAAAGTAAGCGTAGGACAACTTGGTAAGTTTACTAAGGATTCGCAACTCCAAAAGGCGATACAAGAAAAGGTGGGGGTATCACCAGAAGTGGCAAAGAAAGCAATCGAAATCAAAAATGGAGAAGGTGGCATAGAGGAAGCTGACCAATATCTATCGGCAGTCAAGACTGTCGGCGAAAGAGCTGCCGAGAAGGCTATCGCCGAGGCTGAAACACCCCCCACAGAGGCCATTCCAGCCCCACAGCCCTCGATACAGCCACGAAAGCCCGCCGAAGCGGTAGAAATACCCCAGAAACCAGCAGAGGCGTGGGAAAAAATAGAACAGTTACAAACCGATGAAGGCAAGCGTTTTTTGGTTGCACGCAATGTTCGACCAGAAATGGTAGATTTCAAAAAAGGCGATAAATCTGCTGAGACAGCAAAGCAAAGGGCAATTTCAATTGTTGACGCAATCCAGAAGGGACAAGAGGTTCCACCGCCAATATTGAAACGGTTACCAAGCGGCCGACTTGAAGTTATAAACGGCAATGCCAGAGTGACGGCTTACAAGCAATTAGGAAAGCCTTTTGATGCTTTAATTCGAGGCAAATGGGCACAAGAATTTTTAGCCCAGCCCCCTACCCCAACCAAGCCAGAGGCGGTAGTAGGGGATATGACATTAGATGAACTAAAGAAAGAATCTGCTGTATTTGATAAGAAAATTGAAACCGAAATAGCTCGTCTTGATGAAATAGCTCCTGAGAGACAGATAATTGCCGAGCCAGGTATATCGCATTTATCACAGGAAGATGCTGCCAGATTTACAGAAATCAATTATGAAATTGCACGCCGAACAGGAATATCACAAGCCGAAGCAAAAAAGAGAGTTGCCGCAAAACGAGCAGCAAGATTAGCAAAGGCCAAGCCAGAGGTAGCTAAAGTAAAGAAGCCAAAGATACCACCATTATCAAAAGAGACTAAGGACATACTTGGAGGTGTTGACCCGATACAAACTATACACAGGGCGTTAGGAGCAGCTAAGGCGGTACGTCCTATTACTGAGGTTGCAAAAAAAGAAGCTCTTAGAAAGAGAGTAGGTGCTGCGGCGGGTGCATTGAGAGAGAATCTCAAAAGAGGTATGCCTGCCGAGCAAGCGATACAGTTATCGACTGGATTACTCAAAGGGCCGCTTACGGAATATGACCAGATATACGAGTCTATAGAAGATTCTCTCGACCCAGAAGTAAAGAACTCTGCTTATCTTATGATAACTGGACATCCAGACTTGCGATACTTCGAGGTAGTGAATACCCAAAAGTCTTTCCAGAAATTACTTGCAGGCTCATCCATTACCCCTAATGAAGCTACTCAAATCGAAAGAGTATTCGGCAAAGCCTTTGAGGAACAGTTGGCCAAAGTGACTACCAAAAGCGATTTATATGACAGGCTTATTACTTATTGGAAAGCAACCTTGCTTACAGGATTAAAAACTTCCGGCCTGAATATATTATCTACCGCAGGTCACGCTGTGTCTGAAACGGCAAAAGATATTCCTGCCGCCCTTATAGATAGTGGTGTAGCTTTAGTTACCGGCGAGAGAACAGTAGCGTTTACAGTAAAAGGATATGGCACTGGATGGGTAGAAGGATTAAGTAAGGGTTGGAAGTATCTGAGGACAGGCCACGATGAAAGAAATGTGGGAGAGAAATACGACTACAAGAAAACAAATTTTGGTACAAGTAAAGTAGCAAGAACAATACAAGCTATTACTGAATTTGTATTTCATCTATTAGGTGCAGAAGACCAACCTTGGTTTTACGGAGCTTATTCGAGGTCGCTACGTAGTCAGGCAATTGCACAAGCAAAGACTAAGAAATTGAAAGGAAAAGAATATAAGGATTATATAAGTAATCTCCAAAAGAACCCGACCGATAGAATGTTAATAATAGCTAAAGAAGATGCAGATACCGCTATATATACGAACAGAACTAACTTAGGTGATTTAGGCAAGGCTATCCAAAAGGTAAAGGGCGGAGAAAATATTGTGCCGTTTAGCCGAACACCTTCGGCAGTTGCTATGCAGATTATCAATTATTCCCCTGTCGGTGTAGTTAAAGAGATAGCGCACGAAATACACGAAGGCAAATTTAATCAAAGGAAATTCTCACAAGCAGCAGGCAGGACGGTAGTCGGAACGGCAGCCTTATATCTTGGTGCGCAGTTATTCAAAGCTGGACTGATTGCTCTTAGTTTTCCAAAAAGTGAAAAGGAACGTAAGTTGTGGGAGCTTGAAGGCAAAAGGCCGAACAGTATTAAGGTAGGTGACAAGTGGCGGGATGTTCAAGCATTTGGGCCAACTGGAAATCTTTTAGTTATCGGAGGTTATTTTCAGCAAGCCTTAGATAGCAAAGGAAGTCCGACTGAAGCTATGATAGAAGCTATGGCTGGTGGGGGAAAGTCGTTTACAGAACAGACGTTTGTGCGTGGTGTCAATTTGGCAGTAGATGCCCTTACTGACCCTGAACGTTCTTTTGAAAGATGGTTTACTTCGATGTCAGGCTCGTTAGTACCAACAATAGTAGCGGACATAGCAAGGGCGCAAGACGACAGGGCAAGACGGGCGGTTGGCCCGAAAGAAAGAATCCAGAGCCGGATACCAATTTACCGCAGAGGCTTACCACCAAAGATAGATGTATTCGGTCAGGACTTGCCGAGATATGGTGGCAATGTTTTAGAGACTATGGTTGACCCGACCCGACCGTCTAAAATCAGACAGGATGTAGTGGTAGATGAACTGCGAAGATTGTGGGACAAAGACATTAAAGTTTCGCCTACGCTTTTAGGGGACAGGGCGGGATATGATATTCTCACCAAAGAGGAAAATACTCAACTATGGCGAAGGGCTGGCGAACTAACATATAAAGCATTGTTTGGTTTAGTGAATACTGAAGACTATGAAAAGGCTCACGACTTTGCAAAAGGCCAACTTGTAGAATTTATAACAGGCCAAGCCAAAGCGGCAGCCAAAGCCGAAATTGTTAATATTAAATTGAAGCAGGGCAAGACTGTTTTGAAACTTGCAGAGAGTGGTTTATTAAGCATTGATAGTCTTGAAGCATTAAAATATTTTCAAGAGAATCCAATAGAGGAATAAATGGAACGTCAAGGACGCTTACGCAGAATAATAGAACACGGAGATTTGCCTGGTCTTGATGATAATGACCACCCTCAGTACGTAAATGCCATATCTGATACATCCTCTATTGACCTAACGCTTATAGGTCAATCTATAAGCGGAGTAGCTGTTCCAGGCGGTATCGACCACGATTCTTTATTGAATGTTCATCAAGATGTAAATACAGATGCAAGTCCTATTTGGGTAGGAGCAACTCTCTCCGGCCTTACAGCGACAAGAGTTCTTTTTGCTGGTGCAAGCGGAGTAATTTCTGATGATGCCGGTTTAACGTATGCTTCTGCGACAAATATATTAACTGCCAGTACTTTTAATGCAACTGATGAAGATAACGCCTTGCAGATTGATGGTACAACTTTTTTTAGGACTGGAACTGCTGCTAATCTTAATATATTTCTGGGCGAGGGCACGTTTGATAATGCTGATGGGAGTACAAATGTAGGAATAGGGTATCACGCTGGATTTAATAATACTGGGAGCAGTTCAATATATATTGGCAAGGAAGCAGGGGCCGGTCTTACAGGAGGAACTGATAATTCGGGCATATTTAATGTGGTAATCGGTGCTTTAGCATTAAAATCGAATACAGGTGGCGACGAGAACTTTGCTCTGGGATTTAGTTCTTTGTTGGAAAATACGTCAGGTTCAAGGAACGTGGCGATAGGGTATTTTTCACTCGCTGCAAATACTACCAGTAATGATAATATCGCTATTGGTAGCAAGTCGATGTGGAAAAGCACTGGAAGAAGCAATGTCGGTATTGGCGAACAAGCATTACAGGCACAGACGTCCGGTGAGGACAATATTGGTATCGGTAAACTTGTTGGACAATACCAAACGACGGGAGATAGAAATACTTTAATTGGGAGAAGTGCCGGAGCAGGAACGTCTGGGCAAAGCATTTATAGTGAGAATACTTTTATCGGGTACGCCTCTGGTTTTAGAATAACAACGGGTTCTACCAATTGTTTTATCGGTTATATTTCGGGTGTTCAACAAACCACAAACTCAAATCTTCTCATTATAGACAATCAAGACAGGGGAAGTGCCGCCGCCGAATTAACCGATTGTCTTATTTATGGCATCTTTAATTCAACTGTAACAAGTCAATCTATAAGATTCAACGTAGGCGATTTAACTCTTGCAAGCGGCACTCCTTACCAGACTTTATGGAACACTACTCACGAAGACTCAGATGGCGGCAGGGAATCAAGACTAAACTTCAAAGGTGAACAATCGGGCGGAGAAGTTACTACTCTTGCAAGAATAGAGATAAGTCACGATGGCGTTGCCGATGATGAAAAAGGGAAGATAGAGCGTTATATCAATATTGGCTCAGATGGAGATAGTCCGACTTTGGCCGAAACGATAGATAGTAGCTTAGATGTTTTCTGGACAAAAGCTAAAATAACTGCAATAGGTGGCTATGCAATCAAGCTAACAAATAATACGGGTTCTAATAGCGTTGAGGGTCAGTTAGTCGAGGCCGATGATACAGATGAGAATTCATATAAAGTGGCCGATGCCAATGCTCTTGATGTCATAGGAGTAGTTTACAATGCTGGAGTAGCAGATGGTTCGGAAGTGTGGATTGTGCAAGGGGGTATAGCAGAGGTACTTTTGGATGCTGGTGGCTGTGTTCATCACGACAGGTTAATAAGTTCAGCTACTGCTGGCAGTGCGGACGTGAGCAATGCTCCGGCTGTAGCAGTTCATTTTCAGGAAATAGGTCACGCAATAGAAACGGTAGTTGGTGCGGGATTGGCCAAAGCAGTATTACACTTCTTATAGGAGATACATAATGACAGAAACATACGTAAAAAAAGACAAGGACATTCTTACGGTAACTAATACTACAAATGAGACCCACATTACCGAAGAGGACAGGGCTGAGATTCAGATCCAGATTGACCATTTAGAGCTTGACAAAGCCAAGCAACTGGCTGATACTCAAAAAAGGATAGATGAGTTGAAAGCCAAAATAGCTGTACTCGATGCGTAATTATAATGCTTTTGTGCCTACGAAAGTATTGGTAGGTTCGTGCCATACGCAATCGTTATTTTTATTTATTTCAGAAGGTTCTCGTTTATGTTTTACATCTTTGACATTTTGAAACCACGTATCAAAAGATTTGCTAATGACGTTTTTTTCGTGGTCGCAATACGCATCAAGAGGCTCTCCTGGTGGGGGAGTTCCTGTAGTTATTGTCTCGTCTCGTCTTATATGTTTACATTGCTGGCAATAAACTATGTTTGTTTTTTGAGGTTCGCCAGCTACATAACCAACAACAGGGTGGTCAGCAAGGCAATCTGATGTTTGATTCATAATTATCTCCTTGATTAAAACGGCATTATAACATATAAAATTGAAAGAGTCAAGAAAAAAGGATAAAATTATGTCTGAATTAGAATACAATATGACAGGGAGTTGTAATATCTGCTTAGGTGCTGGTGCAGGCATAGATATTACAGACGAATCTTTTCAATTTGCTTTTACTACTTCTTGGGATAGTCCTGAGTATCGAACAGAAATGACGCCAGAGGAATACGAAGTAGTAAACAAAGTAATAAGGCGTGCTCTTGAAAATAAAATAGAAAGGAAAATGGTATGCCGAAACCAAAGGCGAGCTTAAACAAAGCCAAAGATACTGAAACCTCAAAGCTGAAGCGCATTAATATTCCACTTGCTGCCAAAGTTGAAATCAATCGTGCCAATAACGAGATAAATAATTTCATTGCCGGTGTGGTTGTAGGAATGGGCATTAAAGGTAAATGGAGTTTAGATACGCAAAAGATGCAGATTATAGTTACTGAGGATGCCGATGGCAAAAATAAAACTTAACGGTACGGCGCGTTGGATTTCAAGCTATTTTTTTGCGGAGTCTATTATGACATTTTCTACAGATAGGCACAACATCAAGGCGATGTTCAGGTTCATAACCCTTATAGTGATGATATTGTTCTGCTTGGGTGGGACAGTAGTAGCAAGGCATAGTATTAGCGCGAGGCAATTTCCCTGCTTGTACAGCATGATTTACGACATCTCTTGCCTTGCATCGTTCAGGATGACGAGCACGGTAACGTTTATAATTAGCCTTGCCTTTTTCGGACTGGCAATAACGAGACATTGTTTTGCGAAATACTGCCTTGCCCTTTTCAGTGGCGCGGTAACGAAGAACAGCTTTACGAGATGTTGTTTTACCTTTTTTAGTCTGAAAATATTCTTTGTCATATTTCAATTTGCAGATTTTACACTCAGAACAATAGCCATCTTTTTTTCTACAATGTTTGAAAAATTCCGAAAGAGATTTGATTTGTTTGCAGTAAGTACATCGTTTTGTTTGAGTTTGTTCAGATATAATCATCTCATTATTATAAATAGTTCTTGAGAAAAGGGAAGGAAAAAATGAAAAAAACGTATGATTTATCAAAATGGTTGATTGTTGGTATATCCATAATAGGTTTAATTTTCAATTCTGGTATCCTATATAATGACGTTAAGCATTTATCGGAATCGGTAACAAAACTGGAGAAATCGTATAGTGATTTGAATGGGAAATTCGATATACTATTATTAACTTTAGCTAAAGGAGAAAACCAATGAAAAAGTTAACAATCCTGATATGTTTATTGGTGGTTAGCTTGGCAGGTTGTGAAAGAGGCGACTTTAGGGCATCACCAATTATTGAGGGACAAACCACAGTTCACGCAGGTTACAACGTTGGCCCCGAATTGTATCTGGAAGCTGGCGACAAAGCCAAAGTCACCGGCGCTGTGATTTGGATTAGGGGTTTTGACCCAAACGATTTATTTGAATAACTTAATATAAGTCATCATCCCCTCCCAATGAGTGACCGGATTTTTCCGAGTCTGGTCACTTTTTTTCTTTGTTTTTAGGTTCATAAGTCTTTGTCGTTACTAAACATAATAAAAACGACAAGATAGTGCTAAATTTGGTTCTTGCTTTTTCTAAAGAAATCTGATTGAATAACCGATGTACTTAGTACCGATTTTTTGGAGCCAAAAAAGGAGTAGAAAAATGAAACGAAATTAAAACTTTCAGACTTGGGCTGTTGATGACAGCCTGAGCTTGAGTGTTTTTGATAATTCAATATAGGACGGTAAAAAATGCGAAACAATGATTCACGCAGTTTAGTTTTCAAGCCGAGGGCGGTTCGTCCTTCATCCCTGAAGTTCTGGTTTCGCAGCCCCGTCCTCGGTTATTTTATTTTGAAAGGATAGTAAAATGCAAATATGCCCAATAATGAGTAAGCCAGTCGTTACAAGTTTCAATGATGAATGTCCAGATGTTATGACTGCGGAAACAGTATTTGTAGAGTGCCAAGAAGATAAATGTCAGTTATGGGGCACTGTTTACACAACCGAACGCACACGAATATCGGGGTGTTCATTAGAAATGGCAGCCCACAAAAATCAAGATGGGCTATATGCTGTCTAAGGCTGAGGAATAGTATTTTGATGAAAGTGACAAATTTGAAAACATTGAGGTTTTTTCATAAGGGACGGCGGGCTGCGGTAGATGTCGCCCCGCGTAAGCAAGACCCGAACATTGTGAGTAATATTAAAGAACCCGCCCGTCCCGTCTTTTTAAGCACGCCAAGAGCCTCCCGTCTCCTCCTTTCTACAGAACCGCTGATGTATTCACTGTTTTTCACAAAAACGGCAAGCTCATATTTTGAAAGGAAAGAATGATGACAGTTAATAAGATTGAAACCGTACAACACTTAATTGAAGAAATGCAAGCAGATGGTGACGCAGGTAGCGCTTGGGAGTACACAAACGGAATGAATAAGAAGAAAATGTTTGCTGTGTTCACAGACTCTCAAACTTGCGATATTTTTGATAGTCCGTTTGTTCAAAATCCAAAGCAGATTTGGGTTGAGGGTAAATTCCTCGGTGAATATGCACATTTGAATTAGAGCTTCCGGTCTTGCGAAAGGGTTCACTTGGCTGAGGCTCAGTGAGGTAAAGACAATGAAAAAAGTTGATAGAATAACACAAGTTATTGGTCGGAAATTCCGTTCATTCGGTGGCGGACAAACAGGTTTCAATAATCCCATAGCCGTCGCCCTAAAAGATAATCCACTTCAATTTGCTACTGGCGTAGATATTAAATCTGTCGTCACAGAGGTATTGAAAGAGGCAAGGAAGAAAAAATGACCAAAGATACAGAAGCGATTGAGTTGTTGGAAGATATAAAAACCGCATCAGGCAAGTCACAGCGCGATGTATTTTATTATCTTAAAGCCGACCAAGTGATTGAACTCCTCACCAAAGAGCAACCACCGGCGAGTGAGTTTACAAGACGAGCAAGACTAATTGCTACTCATTGTCCATCAAAACCACGCACAACAATGGAAGAAACTATTCTTGAAGCCTGCGGCCGCCTCGACACTTCCAAAGCAGCGATAAATGAGTTGGTTTTAGCGTGCGAAAGATTTAATTTTATACCTGATTGTGGCGGAGATTTCTGTATTAACGATGATGGCACTTGGTTTGCTGAAACTACAACTCAGGAGAAATGTTCTCATATTGGTTATTGTAAATGGGCTTACGATAATAAAAAGAGATTTGAAGCTGCCCTCAAAAAGTACAAGAAAGGATAAAAGATATGAAAAAGTATGAAATCGAAGAGAAAATAAGATTGCACGAAATACGAATTGTTGAATTGCAAGCCGAACTTGCCGAGAAGCCGAAACTTGGACACGGGGATTTTGGGGTAGATAAACGAGGCGAACTAAGAGTAGCGATGAATGATTGGACAAACAATCTTTCTTCTGTCGGCAGCGCTTCTTTTGCAATAGATGCAGAGTACGGACGAAATGCTCTACCGGAGATTATCTTCGGCAACATCTTCAAGATGATGGAGGGCTGGGGCGAGGAGTTGACGCATTTCAAACTTGACGTACACGAATACAAGATTGATACAAGAGAATTTGCACACGCACCAGTTCATATAGCTGGCAATTGGCATACAGAGGCCGAAGCCTATAAGTTCTGGTGTGATTTCGGCCAAATGTTAATGAGCCTAAAGAGAAAACAAGGAGATTGAGTAATGAGTCTGATAGATGAACTCAAAAAATTTATACCTGATGAAATCATAGACGGCAACAACGTAGAAGAAACTGCTGAAATGGTGATGTTGGATATTGCATACAGCCCCATCGTAGAACACATAATTAGCGAGGAACGGCTGCCGTTTGACATTCCAATACCAATAAAAATTACCAAAAGAGGCGACGGAAGATACGAGATAAGGAGAACCAATCCGCCTGATTTTAGAATAATCGATGAGGCCGAAACTAAAGTGATGAGAGCAAGATTTCTATTATTAAAAGGTTATTACGCAGACCAGATGGATACGCTATCTTACCCTGAACAGCAACAAGTTATAGCACTATACTTTAATGGTTGCTTTCTCGACATCAAAAAACTTATGGAACAAGGAGATTAGCGAGAAAAAATAGAGAGGAATTGTTATGAATGAGTTAAAAATCAAAGAAGTCCAAAAAAAGGCACTCAGGAAGGCAAAGGCCGAAGTTGCAAGGTTGAATGATTTATTGATTGCAGCTCGATTTTGGCACGATGTATCCGAAGTTGGAATCATCGAGCCGGAACAAGTCGAACAGGCCAGAGTCAAGAAGTGCCGAACCGGAGCTATCGTATGTTTTGTAATTGCCGGTATCGCTGCTTTAATACTGGCTGTGGGCATATTCGGATGCCACACAGTACACAGAGTTGGGCGTGCCCTGAGTACGTGGTCAAGCCCTTATATTGAACATCAGGAGAAATAGCAATGGATAGGCTTACATTTTTGGAAAAGGCACGTCAAATAGCGTGTGAGCAAGTAGTGAGTTCATCGGCTTTAACTGATAGTGAATTTGCTGATATACAGCACGAGATAGAGCAAGAAGCGATTAACGAAGAAGAAGCTCTATATCAAAAAGCTAAAGTAATTTTGGAAGATGCAGCGTTTGATATAGATTAATATGGGTAACAGCGGCACACTCACGGACGGGCTTTAGGCCACCGGACGGCCTTGCCGTTGTTAAAGGAGAATGAAGAATGAAAGCAGGCGACAAAATAAAATGGAGTTACCGTCATTTCTTGAACCGCAAGAGTAGCCTTATGAGAACAAAATATGGCGTATATATTCGTTTAGTTAAACATCCAACCCCACCAACCGAAATATGGCCTCAATGCGCAGTGGTTCAATTTGATGGCAACAAAAGAGTGTCAAGAATACCCTGTTGTGAACTTGAGCTAATCGAGGACAAATCCAATGATTAAATCAATATTCAAAACATTATTAGTTGTGTTCCTGATATTAGGTACAGGCATAGCCGTAATAGCTTATGTAGGCTATCTGTACCCGCCATACGAGCCTATCGTGAAGTTAGTGCCTACGGTTGACCCAAACTACGTCCAGTGTCCAGCAGAAGCTCAGGAACGGCTCAAGGCTCAAGGTCTGTATGACGGCAAGATTGATGGAATTTGGGGGGCGGAAACTGATAAAGCGTATTGTGACTGGTGTGCTATCAGAAGCATTGAGCAATGACAACTAAAACCAAAAGACAATTCAGGCATACGAGATTGCGCTTTCGACAGCGATTTGACCTCAAGTACCACAAGGACTTGAAGGCGCAAATTGTCAGAAGGATACAGTTCGGCCCTGCTATCCCTATCGGCAAGCAAAGTAACAGAGTCAGCCGTTTCGTTGTGAATGATGTCAAGGGATATGATTTAATTGTCGTTTATGACAAAAAGCGAAAGAGCATTATTACGGCTTGGGAGAAACCATAATGGATACACTGACTCTATTCGACTTTGCAGTAGCCGGAATGAAAGCGCAGGCCGAAGTTGACAAGCTCTGCCATCAGCCCATAGCGCATACACAAGACCCGCAGACTTCGTTTGACGCCGGCCAGAAGATGATTGATAGCGGCAAGATGAGCGAACAGGAAGCTCAGGTCTTTGGTTGGATTGAAGATTACTTACAGATTCATCCGAGAGCAAAAGATTTTACCGCAAGGGAACTGGCAATGTGGCGACACGCAAATAAATATCACGTTATCCAACGGCGTCTCTCTGGCTTGCGAGTCAAGGGCAAGATAAAGCGTACAAGCGAGAAGCGTGAGGGATATTGTGTTTGGAGAATATTATGGAACAAAAATTTATCTGTTTGAGTTGTGATCAGACTTACGTTGAAGATGAACCTTATCAGTGTTCTAACTGTGGCGAAAATATCTGCCCTAAATGTGGCGGAGAAATCCAAACCATCGAGAAGCACGATGAAGCTGTGAGGTTAAACTCTTGAAGATAATCGACTGCGTACAACTAAGTGAAGAATGGTTTGACGCCAAACTCGGCGTTGTCTCAGCCAGCCACTTTTATAGAGTCTTGAACAAAAAGACTGGCCGAGGGCTTTACATGCGCAAACTTGCCGCCGAGAGACTTACGGGACTCCGTGACGGAACTTCCTATACGAACAAGATTATGGACAAGGGCAGCGAGACTGAGGCCGAAGCCCGAAGGTACTATGAGATTAGGAACAATTGCAAAGTAGAGCAAGTCGGCTTCGTGATGCGGGATGAAGATGTTGGCGGATCTCCCGATGGCCTTATCGGCGAACCTGGCCTGTTGGAGATTAAATGCCCCCTGTCCTCCACCCATATCGAGACAATCATAAGCGGCAAGATGCCAACTGCGCATATCCCGCAGGTACAGGGCTTACTCTGGATTACAGAGCGACGGTGGTGTGATTTCGTGAGCTTTGACCCCAGAGTATTATCGCAGCCGATGTTCTGTGTCCGTGTGGAGCGGGACCAAGGCTACTTTATGAAGCTGGCCGGCGAGGTCGGCGTATTCGTAAACGAGCTAAAAGCAATGATAGCCAAAATAGACGATGGTAAGTTTTGAGGTGGCATAATGGCGGTAGTAAGTAACACAGAAGCTATTTTTGGGAAAATGAATGTGATGAAAATCGTCAAGTTTTCATCCAAAGATGGCAAATTCAAAATACAAGTGCCGCCCGGCGCGCGTAATATTTGTGGCGAATATGTTTATGGGGACTCGCTCAAAGAAGTAAACAAAGCATACGAAGAAGCATCGGCTATGTATTTGGATGCGTCAGTTAAAGACGAAAAGGTCATCGTTATTGTATTCCAGGGGCAATGTAGCATTGAAGAAAACGGAGAAATAGTTTTTGAATGCGACAAAGGTTTTAATGACAACGGACTTGAGCTTGAATTAGGGTGTGAGGTTCTTATTAAGCGAACGTGGACTTGTCCTGATTGTGATACCGTAGAAAAATACGTCGAAACAGAACATAGCATCCCCGAAAGCGCGGGCTTCCGATGGGCTCCGAGTCCAGGTTGGGAAGGAGCCATAGAAGTGCCGTGGAGCGCGGAAAGAGAGCAGTTCTTTACTGAGCTCGTAATGGCCATCCAAAACATAATCAGAAAGCTCAGTGAGTTTACAACTGATGCCAAAAGTGTACTGAAATTTGCTGATAAAGGACTCAAATTTTTACCAAGCGCTAAAAACGAAACTAAAAAGAAAGGAGCTAAATAATGGCTAAGAACGAGAAACAAAAAACCGAATCGGCACTTACGGCACCTGCTGAGTCCCCGCTTATGACAGCGGCGGCTTTAGTGCAACAAGCTGACGGAAAGATTGACGTAGATAAATTAGAGGCACTTTTGAAAGTGCAGATGCAGTGGGAGGCCAACGAAGCAAAAAAGGCTTACGTTGTGGCAATGTCGGAATTTAAGGCAAACCCGCCTAAGATACTCAAAGATAAGACCGTGGGTTATAGTACAACAAAAGGAACCACAAACTACAAGCACGCCAGTCTCCACAACGTAACCACCAAGATTAACACAGAACTCAGCAAACACTGCCTTACGGCCGCTTGGGTGACTTCTCAGGACAACGGCTCTGTCAAGGTGACGTGCAAGATTACTCACGCAATGGGACATAGTGAGGAATGCTGTTTGTCCGCTCCGCCTGATGCAACGGGTAGCAAGAACGTCATACAGGCTATTGGCAGCACAGTGACCTACTTGCAGAGATACACGCTCTTGGCTCTGACAGGACTTGCAACCGCCGACCAAGACGATGATGGCGCAGGGGCAGCTCCACAAGCGGGCAAGCCTACGAAAAAGGACGAACAGAACAAAATCGTTGACCAGGCATATTTCGACTTCGAGTGCGAACATAAGCCAGATTTGCTTGAGGGTTTCGTTTGGAGTAGAGAGAAGTTTGAAGCCGCAATCATTAAGCACAAAAAGAGGTTGCCTCTCCCCAAAGACAAAGACGCAATAAGGAAGATTCTCGATGTCGTCTTGCCAGAGGAAGTGATGATTGAAAAATCGGAATCGTTAGAATGGAAAGACCAATAGAAAGGAGTAACACAATGGCTAAATATAAATACGAAAACGATGAAGCCTTTCAAATGACAAAAGAAGGTGTTTGCGAAGGTTGCAAGGGAAGTTTTTATATGAGTGATTCTGGGTGCTATGAAGATTGTGAAGGGTTTTACAAAGAATACCAAGAGTGTGTCGCTGAGTTGCGGTTAGAAGCAATATTGATGACCGAACCATAGAAAGGAGCAATAGTATGAATGAGTTAGCAGTATTTGATGCGGTCACGGCTACATTAGCAGAAGCCACAGCCGAAAACGAAAAGCTAGTCTTTGACTACGCAGACCCGCAAGGCGAAAAGGATGCCCGAAGCCATATCTCTAAGCTGCGTAAAGTCAAGACCTTAATCAGCAATGTTCACAAGGACGCAAAAGCCGAAGCATTAGCGTTTGGCCGAAGGTTGGACGGAAAGAAGAACGAGCTAACTGCCGAGGTCGAGGGGATGATAGCCGTCCACAAAGAACCTCTCGATGCTATCGAGGCTGAGAAGCAGGCGGTCATTGACGCTGAGAAAAAGCTATTCGAGGAAGCCGAGGAAAAGAGGTTAGCTGAACTTGAGGCCACAGAAGCAGCCGTCAAAGAAGCTGAGGATAAGGTTGCCAGAGACGCGGCTTTGGAAGAGCGCAAAGAAAGAGAAAAGAAGATTGCCGAGGAAGCCGCCGAACGAGCCAAGGCCAAAGCAGAACTGGATGCCAAAAACGCGGCCGCTGTCAAAGAGACTATCGAGAGAGTTCGCAAAGATAAAGAGGAAGCCAAAGAGAAACGGCGTGTCGAGAACAAAAAGTACCGACAGAAAATCGAAGATGAGATACGCTCTGTATTGGACGACTTGGCTTTTGACCCCGACGATGCCAACCGCTTTATCTCAGCGCTCAAAGAGAACGCAATCCCTCACGTTTCTATTAATTACTAATGAGCACTCACGAAGTAATATCAATAATTAACGGTGGGCCCACCTTCGCCAAGCCCTTGAAGGATATACTGGCTGAGCTACAGCCAGGTGGTGCAATAAAGACCTTAACGCCATTGGAGCATATCACCGACCGGCAGAGACGCTGGTATCACGGTGTGTGCTTGCGAGACCTTGTAAAGAACGATGAGAATGGCGAGACAAAGGGTTGGTGGGATACGGAATTGAAGCGCGAGTGCAACGGCCTTGCCCTGCTCAAAAAGGAGATATTCTTTATTGACGATGGCTCTGGTGGCAGGATTGGAATAGGGCGGCTCACAACAAAAGGTGTAGGCAAAAAGAATATGTCAGCCTACATCGAAGAAATACTATCAAAATCAATGGTCAAGGGTTGGAATATTGGCCCACCGGACCCTGATTTACGCCAGCGTTAAGGTATGAGCTGTCTCTGTAAAAGTTTGTGGTTGACCACCGTCCGACGCGCTGGCCGCAATAATAACTTATGAAAGGATTCAAATGCACGAGCGCAAGTACCAAATCGAAGACAATCGGTTAGTCAAAAGAAGTAATAAAGTCCCAGTGCCAGAGACAGAGCCGGTGTTTATTTTCAGAGCGAAGGACAGAAAGGCTTTACCTATCCTTCTCGCGTATCTCCTGATTATAGACAACCTTGACCAGAAGGCAGAAGTCACCAAGAGCGTCAATGACTTTCGGGCGTTTCAGGAAATGAACCCTGAGAAGATGGCAGAGCCGACACCTTGATATACTCCTCCGAGACGACATAGTAGGGGTAGATGAGATTGACTCGTACCCCTGCTCTTTTTAGAAAGGCCAAGGATGGCAACAAGTGACAGACATAAAGAGCTACAAAATATGCTTGTACGTTGGATAGGCAATCGCTCATTCAAGATGTGTGGATTCCCTGAAGCTAACGTAGTTGGTTATATCGCAGACTATGTAGCTATTGCAGGGATGTACGATGCAGAGCATACGAAATACACCCTTCATTCAGGGTTGACCAAAAAATATATGAATCCCCAATACTCGACAAAGAAATATGAGGGGTATATGAATCGCCAAAGAGTTTTCGGTGATATTGACAGGTATTATGTTTGCGTATTCGAGGTTAAGGTGTCACGTCCCGATTTCCTGAATACCTTCGGTAGCAGAAAGACTCCCCATGCAAAAGCAAGATTGGAACCTGTTGGAACAGCCCATTGGGTAGTTGCTGAAAAAGGAATTTGCAAACCAGAGGAGTTACCGGACTTCTGGGGACTATTGACGCCTTACGGTACGGGCTTGACTGAGAAAAAACGCCCCAAACTTAACATATTGCCAGATAGTTATTTGCACGCAATAGCTTTCGATATGCTTTGGCTGCAAATGAATTACCGACCAAACTTTCACATTCAACTTAACGAAATGTCTCAAGCAATAAAACTCGTCCACGATGGGATACTAAAAAATGCACCACAAGGCGAATTACTTCGCCGATGCGATAGGGCAGTAAAGGCTTGTCGGGGATTTGTATAGAAAGGCCACAGATGGCACGGATTTGTTACGAGTGGCGAAATGAACCACAGCACGTTATACTCGATGGCCGTGAGTTTCATTTCAAGTCCAAGATAGAGTACAAGTGGGCAATGTATCTGCAAAGGCTTCTCGAATTAGGAGCTATCGACTTCTGGGGTTACGAGACAAAGACTTTCCAGTTCGCCGAGCGATACCGAATGAAACGGCAATACACCCCGGACTTTGAGGTTCACGAAACAGACGGCGGCTTAAAGAGAACTTGTTTCCACGAAGTCAAGACCGCCTTGCGACAGACTGACATTCGCAGATTCAAACTGATGGCCGCCGATTACCCGAAAGTGACTATGGTCTTGGTTTTACCTTGTTGCAGAACAGGCCGACAATCTATTTTGCGTGGTAATGCCCTGAAATATGTCGAGCGCGTTGTTTATTGTAATCCGTTGTTTAATAAATTGGGGATCCGAATCAGATGAAACTTAAAATTCTAATCTTTATATTTTTATTTATAGCGGCAGCGTTAATATATATGACGTTCGTTGAGCCGCTTTGAGGGATAAATGAAAGTTTTAGTAGCTTGTGAATTTAGTGGAATTGTCCGTGACGCTTTCAGGGCAAAAGGCCACGATGTTTGGAGTTGTGATTTACTGCCGACTGAGCGACCAGGGCAACATATTCAAGGTGATGTACTTGAAATTCTCGGTGACGGTTGGGATTTAATGATAGCACACCCACCTTGCACTTATCTAAGTTACGCAGCGACAAGAAGTTGGAATGATATTGGAAGATGCAAAAAGAGATTAGGTGCCTTAGAGTTTTTTAGGCAATTATGGGAAGCTCCGATAGAAAAGATATGCGTAGAAAATCCACAAGGATGCGCAAGTCCAACAATAGCAAAATATTCACAGATAATACAACCTTGGTATTTTGGTGAACCATTTTACAAAACAACTTGTCTCTGGTTAAAAAATCTCTCATTGTTAATTCATTTAGAAGATGATACATTATTTGAATCAAAAACTCATACATCGAAACCGAAGCCTATATATGTATGCGAGAAAACGGGTAAAAATGTGCATTGGAACGAAGCTATGGGTGGTAGTAATCGGGCAAAAACTCGTAGTAAATTTTGGTGGGGCATAGCCAACGCAATGGCCGAACAGTGGGGATAAAGAAAGGATAGCTATGGCAAGATACGCAAAGAACACATCTGTTCCGATAGCACGCTCGAAGCAGAAGATAGAGGAGCTTTTGGTATCTTATGGAATCGAAGAATCTTTTTGGGGCAGGAGTCCTCGCGGCGATGGTGTCGGTTGGAAATATAAAGGTAAGGTTTACAAAAAGAATGTTCCGATGCCCTCAAAAGACGACAAGACGGAAAAGCAGTATGAGCAGGAAATGCGACAAAGATGGCGGATTCTCTATATGACCTTGAAGATGAAATTTGAGGAAATCGAGGCGGGGGTAGAATCCTTTGAAGACCAGTTTTTGGCTCAGTTGTGTTTGTCTGATGGCTCTACGGTGGGTGATTTTATGAGGTTGCCGGAAAATGTCGCACAACTCGAAAAGACTGAAATGCCGAAACTTTTAACGTGAAAGGATAGATATGGCAACGGCGGAAGAATTACTCAAAGTCTTAGATATGAGCAAGGAGGAACAATGGGTCTTTTGTACTCAAAATGGCAGGAAAACAGGCGAATCCCTTGCTGACCTTGCATTTAGGCTCAGGGATGAAGTAAAATATATACACAGATGCTCTTTCGTAAAGGCGGTTCTAACTGTTTATTGGCATTGCACTGAATGTAGGAGAAATCCGCAGGATGAAACATTATGGAGATGGTTCTCGCGGGAAGCCCAGCCCATCCACTGGATTATCGCAGCCCTGATAGCCCTCAAAAAATAAAATATATTTCCTATTGAAAGTTCTAAGATATGATGTTACGATACTGTGCAGATAGGGTAGCCCCCGAAAAGGCGGTGCATCTCGAACCGCCCTTCTGCACAATATTATCGAGAAATACTACGAGAGGTATTAAAATGAAGACCTGTCGGATTTGTTTGCAAACAAAGGCACTTTCTGAGTTTTACAAAAATCATTCCAAAGATGGTTATTTCAACGAGTGTAAAGTTTGCCAAAAGGCTTATGCCAGAAAATACCAAAGCCTTGAAATTGTTAAGAATCGCCAAAAAAAATACCAACAACAAGAATCCGCAAGAATTTATCAGCAACTTTACCGACAATACTATCATCAATCAGGAAGGTATGCAATTGCAAAAAAACGACATCGGCAAACGGAGAAATATAAGAATACACTAAAGCGATATTGCACCCAACATCCCGAATTACAGAAGGCTTGGGCTACTGTCAATATTGCTGTTCGTGCTGGCAAAATGCCTCGCCCTGATACTCTACAATGTTCATATAGCAACCATCCAGCAACGCAATATCACCATCACAAGGGATATGAAAAAGAGCATTGGTTGGATGTTTTGCCGACTTGCGCTAAATGTCATAAAAAACTCCACAAGAGAAAGAAAGTAATCTGAGGAGAAATGAGAAAAGGGCTGGCGGCCGAAAATAATGATACCCCTAAATCCGATTCGACTGCGTTTTGGCTTGTCTGCGTAGGCAAGTCAAAGGCCGCCAGTTTTTTTTAGAAAGGACACCATGAACAAAGAAATATCACGAAAAGTCATAGATACTGCCGTTAAAAAGGCTGTTACTAAACCTGTGGATAACCTGTTGCTAATCCTGTTAAGTATTGACTCTCGCACAGGCAAAGTCGTGGAAATTGTTAATATCACAGAATATCTAACAAAAAAGTAACAAGGGCTGTTAGATTTAACTTATTAGTCACAAAAGGTTTATGAATGATACAACAATGTAACAGGCTATACTACTAATACTAATATCTTTTAAATAATATTAGTAATCATAAGGGTTGTTAGATATTGAGTAAAGATAAAGATACTCGCAGTACCAGCGACAAAGTAAATGCTCAGAGAGAGAAATTGAAACCGTTTATTAGATGAACACCGAAAACATTACCTTGATACAGAAATATATCAACAGTAGTCTTAAAAGCGTTGAGAATTGTATCCGAGAATATCCTGACGCGAAGAAATACCAACCGTTTATGAAAACACGGGGCGAACTTATGCAAATACTAAAAGCCTGTGACGATGAAATAATAAAGGAGAAAGAAGGTAAATGATGGGGAAAAAAGAAGAAGACATATTGAATCCCTGCGGCCATAGAAACAGTGAGAGAATTGAAGCATTGAAAAAGTTTCCTTCTGGCGTATGCCCAGCTTGTCTATTTAAGCAAATGGAAGATGAATATAGCCGGCGTTAAGGACGGACTAAACCAAGCTGCGGAAATAGTACGAAGGGTTTAAGTTAAGGAGAAATACGAATGAGAAAGGCCCAAGAAATTCTAAGACTTGAAACAACACGGTGTATCCAAGCTAAACGAATCAAAGAACTCAAAACGGCGAAGATAATCGGGACTCAAGCTTGTGGTTTGTTAAAAGTGCGAATTGTAGAGCTTGAGGCTGATAATAAACAATTAAGAAAACAAATAGGCGACTTGAGAGCTAAGGCTGTGCGTAAAGGATTGATGAATAAGGGATGTTTTACAGGCAAAACTTAAAGTTAGTAGTTAGGAGAATGAAATGAGTGAGCAGCTCTATGAGTACCGGTGGGGTAACAACGAGAAGCGAGCTACTATGAAAGGTCGAGCGTGCAGAGTTCTCAGCCGAGGCAAAAAGAATAGTTGTATGATTGAATTTATCGACAATGGTCAACAAGAATGCGTGAGTAGAAATTCGCTAAGGAGAAAGAAATGCCCCTAAAAAAGCAAAAAGGTAATATGTACGAGTTCGTAAGCCATACATGGAGTCCGATTCGAGGAAAATGTAGTCACGATTGCTCTTATTGTTATATGAAAAAATGGGGCGAACAGCCGCCGCTTCATATTGACGAGAGAGATTTGGAAACAAATCTCAGCGAAGGAAACTTTATCTTCGTAGGCCATACGATAGATTTGTTTGCTGACGATGTTCCAGCTGATTGGGTAGAGGAGGTTTTGTGCCAACTAACCCTATATCCTAAAAACAGATATTTACTCCAAAGCAAAAATCCTAAGAGATTCTTAGACTTCTTTGGCCATTATCCAGATAAAGTTCTTTTTGGCACTACCATTGAAACGAATCGGGACATAGTAGAATCCAAAGCTCCACCAGTTTCGCAAAGGGCTATGGCCTTAGCTGAATTGAGCTACAAGGATTTTGAGACGATGGTAACGATAGAGCCTATCTTCGATTTTGACTTAGATGATTTAGTTGACCTTATCATTTTAGCAAATCCAATATGGGTCAATATCGGAGCGGATAGCAAAGGTCACAACTTACCGGAGCCGTCAAAAGATAAGGTGAGATGTTTGGTTCAGACGTTACAGAAAAGAACTCAAGTAAAGCTCAAAGGAAATCTCAAGAGGTTGCTTGCTTGATTGCGGCTTCAAGCATTGCTACAGCGTGAGTTTGTTGGCCGAAACCTTTAAGAAGCAATCTTTGAGTATATTCACACGTTGCCAATAAATCCTCATAGCTATTCCAACGCCGGACAAGCTCTGTTAATTGTTCAAAAGAGAATTGGGGTTGATGAGAAATTGGTTGTCGCCGATGAGCAACTGTCCCATCTTTATAACATACAACTTGAGTTTCAATGTCTCCCATTTGAAATTTCATAATCATTCTCCTATAAGCCCATCAAGGGCAATGATAAAACTTTCGATATATTCTTCTCTTTCTTTTGGGTCGGGGTAAGCTCGATAAATTCCAAATCTCAGATTGTCTCTCATTCATTCTACGTTCACTTGGCATTGACTCAGATAAACTGAATCTGTGACGTTTCTTGAATTTTAATCTTTTCTTGCTCATTCTCCTTAGATACCCATATAAGCCCCCAGATTGCTCTGTGGCGAGCTATCTCTCAATTTCTCGTTGGATAGCCAACATTGCGTCCTTATACTCCTGTTTTGATGGTGCTTTGCTTTGGCCAATATCAACCATAGTGAGCTTCTTGATATTGGATAACTTTTTTGATAATTCTGCAATTTCTCGCTCATAACAAGCCTTGCTTCTTGCGCCTGTTTCATATTTAGGGTATTCTTCTGGATATTCCATCTTATCATTCCTTTCTCCTGCGTGAGCAGGGGGGTTAATTATCAAACCAGAATATAAATCTTACATCAGTTATTTCTTTTGGTCTATCTTCTGGATAAGTTTCGATACCACCAAATAAATTTCCGAGTAGATAACTATGGAGAATGTGAGCTTCCAAATCCCACCATCGGTTTTCTTTATTGGCTATACGTCGAACGTACGCTTCTAATTTTACTATTTCTTTCGAGTTAAGCCACGAATAATTATGTCCGTCTATGCCTTCATAATCGGAAGCGTATTGAGTTATACGAGTTAAATCATTTGGTAAGCCTTTAGGTTCTGAGATTGGTATTATCTTGTAATTGTTTCGTACCCCTGCCATAACAGCGAACAATCTATAATCTCTATCTATATTTGGATTGCCCCAGTGTTCCCAATTTCCATTCAATTTCACTTCAATATGTAAATGTATGTCGCATCCCATTTTTCAATTTCCTTTCAAGTGTTTAAGCTCAAGAGTCCGCGCTCTGTTACAAGCGCGGTAGGATGGGCTTAAATTTGACTTTCAATAACTGAGACTTGTTTTCGGTCAACTTTTGTCAAGGGTTCCCACTGATAAGCGGCTTCTCGGCAAAGTGCGGTCATAACAATTTTGGGAAACCTATAATCATTCTCCCAATTATTGAGATTTACATCGCCACCATCTTTAAGAAACTTCCTCGCTTTTGCGCGCATGTCGCTTGCTGTTGTGTCGGTTAGTTCGTCTATTTTGTTTAAGAATTGGCCTTCAGTCGTTTTATTATCCCTTCATAATAAAGCCCACCTGGGGCAGGACACGACATCGAGGGGTATCCCCAGGCGAGCTATAATATTTCGTTTTGTCGTGTCTTTGTACCCATAAAGCCCCGTGCGGAGTCGAACCGCCATACCCGGTCGAGACTGATATTTAAGAAGGAATGTTGATTTCTACGTGATTTAAGCCTGCTATAAATGCCCGCATCCAGTTGTACAGTTCTCGTTTTGGAACGTGGCAAGGTCGGCTAATCGTTTCAATGCCACCGGCCTCATTTACCATCCGAACAAGCTGAACGCCGCCATAAGCATAGCTTAGATGGTAATTGCCGATATTGGCTTTTAATCCCTTGCCGCGATTTACAGGGCTATAACTTGCTTGTGTCGAATTTGTAACTTCGTTGATTCTTTTGACCAGATACTCAAGGTCTTTTTGTGTGATTCGTTCCATTGTCGTGTCCTTTCAGTTAAATGTTGTTTCTATTACTATCGATAATTCTACCCGAAATCTTTAATCTTGTCAATAGAAAAATCAGGTAGTGACATCGACTATTTTATAAGTATCGGCATTAAATAGGGTTATGGAGCAAAAAACTTTTATTTATTTTTATTGACAAATTGAGGTTTTTGTGATTTAATACATTTACATCCTCGGCAGTATATAGCTGTCGAGCCTCGGCATTACCTAATTGGGATAGCCGAGTATTGATGGTGCTGCTGGAGTTATAACCGTTAACAGATTTAAGTGAATATCCTATAAGGACACGTGGCTTAGCCGTTATCACTGGCAGCACTAAATATTAAAGAGCTTGTGTCGCTGGGCTTGAACAATAAATCAGCGACATCGAATACGAACATATTTGCAGTAAGCAAGTATGATAAAAATATGGCGCGTAGTTTAAGAGAAAACGCTCGGCGTGAAACCTTGGAAATGTAAGTGTCGAACCTTACCACGCCGCCAAAATTAAACATATTAGCACGTTAAGGATTGGCTGATATGATAAATATATCGCAGAGTAGAGTAATGGTAACTTGCCTGCCTCATAAGCAGGAGATTACAGGTTCGACTCCTGTCTCTGCTATTATTGCGGCTGGCTTATAGTTCTAACCTTGAATTATAGGCTGGCCGCTTTTTTTATAAATAAACAGTTTAAGGTTAGAACGAACTGGCTTTGCCTTGATTATGGTATTTGAATCTAAAAAAGACCGAGAAAAGCCAACAATGACAATAGGCCATACCGACAGCAACGTACAAGAGAGAACCCCCAGCGTTGTGGCTGGCACAAGTGGGGTAAATTCGCTTAATTGCGGTTACAATGTGCTTGGTTGTTGTACTTACTAAAGTAATAGACTTATAGGATACAAAGATACCAAACGGGTTAAAATCTTAATACCCCCGTTTGTGTGTCGGTCTAAGAATATGAGAAGAAAATGCAATAATTGGGTCAGGCAGATAAAAGCGACTTGTCCTCATTGTTTGGAAGTTAGTCAGTATGATGAGTTTGTGGACAAAATAAAAGGCAATAAGGGCGAAGTAATAGAATGTAAAAAGTGTCGAAAGGAGTTCAAGTTAGGATGAAGGATTTAGTATATGATACGCCCAAAACGCTCATTGAGGAGTCTTTTGGTGACTTTACTTTTAACCTGAACGAGATTGGGGAACTTCGAATATCCAACAAATACGACCCAACAACTTTTGTTCTTTATGGAGAAGTTTTAGGAGTATTAAGGCGGATTATGGACACAAAAGTAAGTGTTTCTATTGAAGACCAAGTTAATAGCTAATATAACATATCCTGGGTGTAAGAATATGGACAAATATGATAGAGACGTTTGGCACGATGCTGAAACTATGCCTTTATGGTTGATTGTTTTGCTTGGGGTTGTATTGATTTTAGGTCTCATCTGGACAGCATAAGGCAGGATAAATGGTAGCAGGCTTGACAAAGCTCGATATATTACAAGTCAGGGCATTTCACGCTGCGTATAGGTTATTATACGACTTGCCAGTTGAGGAAAGATTTATAACGGCGATATGCCAGACTTCCGACGATGCGTTTATAATGGGCGACAAGGCTAAAATAGCCGAATGGCTGGAGAATTACTGATGACCGAGCAATTCAAAGGACTAAGGACAATAGACAAGCCTGAACAGCCAAACCAAAATCTAATGCTCATAGAACAAGTGAAGGGATGTGTTAAAGTGGCGGTAGGGTTGTTAGAGCAGTTAAAACCAAGAACTGACAGTGTTGATGGCTGTATATACAAGCTCAAGGAATGGGAATCTGATTATTTAAGGATATTGCAGAAGGCTTTTGAATGATGGTAAATAACGGCGAAAATACACTAAGGATAGTCAGGCCAGAACCTGGAGAAAAAACAGGAGAAAGCTATTATTAGACCAATGATGGCCGTTGGTGGGAAAACTGGGATGGAGTAATGAGAACAGGAGAGGAGCTCCGCACCAAAGTTGGAGATGTTGTTAAATGAAAGATAAACTATAAATGGCAAGGCCTAAAAGAGAGTTTACTGATATATATGCCTAAGAGGCGGATAGATAACTGATGGCTGTTAAGTTTACTAACGAACAAATGCAAGAAATAGAACGTCTTGCGCTCATAAACTGCAATTCTAATACAATAGCTGAGGCTGTGGGTGTGGCTGTAAATACTCTTAAGAGGCATTGTGGACGGAAACTAAAGCATTGGTGGGCAATGTATAGGGTTAATCTGCGAGAAACTCAAGACACTCTAAAAGCAACAAGCCCTGATTTATCTAAGTTCTTAGGCAAAAACGTCTTAGGACAGGTAGACAAGCAGGTAATCTCGACTAAAACCGAGCCTGTAACCGTGCCAGAAGCCGAGAAGAAGGCTATGGACGCTGCTTGCAAGGTCTATAAGTTGAAGCTGGCTGGAAGTGCTTGATTGATAAGGAGTTAAGAATGGCTAATTGTAAGCAATGTGGGGCTGAATATGAGGCTAAGCGTAGTACGAGCCATTATTGCAGTCCTAAGTGTAAGCAAGAGTTTTACCGTAACAGAATGAGTACCGTAACGCCTAAGTCTGTTACGCTAAGACCAGTCAAGCCTGTTACCGTAACAAGAGCTAAGCGAGGCAAGGACATCAAGTGCTTCACAGACTTACATCTAGGTGTGCAAGCCACTATCAATCAGATGAGCAGAGATGACAACGGCAAGATAATCGAGGCCGAGAAAGCCAAGCGGACAGCAGCAGCCATCAACTATCAACACCTATTCCCGGACAGATATGAACCTCACAGCGCTGTCTGTACTGGTGTAGTCACTGGCAAGCCTGGCGACGCAAACTACAACGGAGTATGTACTGAGGCATGGAGAGTAGAGCATGGACGATAGACCGCCAACAGAGATAAGGCCAGTACAACTACACGACCGGATACTACTATTAGGCACAGAGAGAGGTGTTGAGCCGCCCTTGAGCATTGATAGAGACTCCTTTTTTAACGAGGGGGCGGGGGTCGGGAACGGGGGTGGCCGGTCGGCTATAAGTACCTACTTATCCCTGAAATTTCAAATTTGACAGACTTTAAGGTTTAACTTGACAATAAGTAAAAGAAGAAAGAAAGGGTTATTATGGAAAATGCAACAGTGGAATGTAAACAAGGCGAGATTTCAAAAGAATTTGTCAGACTCAATGATGGTAAAGAGCAACTCCACGATAGGATAGGGATTCTTTTTGACAAGCTGCAAGATATAATGAGAAAGCCTGCGCCAACGACTCCAGCGAGCGATGTGCCTAAAGAAATGCTTTCGAGTCAATTTGCGATTGATTTGTCGAGCGTCAGCGCAACGGTCGAGACTGACATTGAAAAGGTGAATGAAATTATTGAAAGACTGGAACTTTAATCTTTTCGCTTTATACGATGAACAAGCGCAAGAAAAGAACTGAGGAGTTACGCAAGCGTATAATGGATGTGGATAGGCATGATTACGTAGTTAATACTATTGAACAGCACAACTTTGATAAGCTGGTTCGTTCCGGTGTGATTGTGAGATGTCCGGAGAGTCCTGTGAATGGATAAACTATGTGCATTGAACATCGAATGAGACAACAGTTAAGGCGACGCCAAATAAAAGTTATAATCGGCTTTGAGCTTATTGTTATTGGTTTGGCATTGATTGTGTTATTTTATGGGTAGAGACGATTATATAGTAATACGCAAAGAAGGCCGTAAATATAAGGGTTACACACAATTCGCCCAAGATAGTGTTAAGGAAGATTTTGGGAAGAACCCTCGTTTTATAGATACTTCTCTAAGAAGGGTTATATTGAAGGCTCAGGCTGAAAATGCTGAATATGGTTACAGGATAGACGGAATATGAAAAACAAAAATACCCGAAAGTTTAAAATAGCAACCGAGATAATATCTCGTCCAGTTTGTAGTTGTCGAGAATGTTCTAATGAGCGGGAGACTGCTGAAAATATACTTAAAACTTCTCCCCCAGTCCCCTCTCAAGCTCCAGAAAGTCCAGTAGAGGCGTAAAGTATGAGTAAGATAGAAGTAAAGTATATCACTTATGCAGAATCTTGGTATCGTGTGTGGTGTCCTTGGTGTGAAGCTGATAATTGGTATTGTAACGGCAATGAATCCGATTTATCAGGTTTGGACGTTGAAGCTATTAAGTGTAGAATTTGCAAAGAAACATTTAATCTTGGGCCGCCAGATTCTATTCTTGACGAAATTCGGGGTGATAATATTGTAATCAAAGAAGGCCGTAAATTAATAGAAGCAGAGACACAGGAAAACAGAAAGTGATTAGCCCATAAGGACGAAGTATGAGTAATGGAGAAACCCGTTCGTGTAAATTAGGAAGAAAGGTTGCGGAAAACATACTTGAAATGGGTAATTTATTTTACAATAGTCGAACGAAAGCCAATTTTTTCAGGGGAATAGTATGGGGTTTAATGAAGCACGAATGGATAAAGAAGATTATTGAAGAGGACTCCCCAAAGCCACAGGAGAATAAATGATAAATAATATATTGTACAGATTTTTTTGGTATTTGGCTAAAAGACTCGATTACAGTATCGTATTGAAAAACGGCAAGCATTTTCATTACACAGAGATTGTAAATTATATGCCCGATGAGATAACTGTATTTTTTACTTAGGAGAAGTCTTGACAAGACGGTTGATACATCTTACTGTGATAGCATTACTGGCTCTGACAGGCTGCTCAGTGGCTAAACCGCCCGTCATAGATCGTAATACTGTCTTGAGGCTTTTGTATGCCCAAAGGAAGGAAATGGCCGCTGAGGTTGAATATAAGAAATACTTAATGGAGAAAAATGGAAAAACGCAAAGGAATCAAATTTCCACTCGCCGAAGCCGATGAGGATAAAGTAATAGTCTCTATGTTAGAATTTCAAGGCGTTATTTTTGTCGCTACTCAGAAAGGCATATATAAAATAGTGGATGACAAATTGGTGAGATTGAAATTCGTGGAAAAGAAACCAAATGAACAGGCGCAAGAGAATTAAAGTTATCGGCAAATGGGCGGTGGACAGGGGTTATGATGCTTGGGATATTTTTATCGGTAGAACGAAATGGACAAGACTAATGGCTGTAACTAAAGACCCCATAGGTTTAATGTTGAGACGTTATCCGTTTGCCAATATCAACTGGAACACAGTAAAGGCGGTGAAGTTAACATAATGAACAGGCATTTTACTTTTCAGTTGAAAGATGAAATTGTTCGAGGTATGAACCGTGAGCAATATAAATCTGCGAGTCACATGGTAAGATGGTGGGCATGGAAAATTAGCAATATGATAAATTGGGATAAATTTCATAAACATATTTCAGATTCTTTGTTATATGGTCGTAGTATAGTCCGATATGAGGATTTACTCTTATGAATAGACGTAATTTCTTTAAGACAGTAACAGCTTTTGTCGTAGGGGTATATGCGGCGTTTGTGCCGAAGGCACAAGCTGAGCCAGAAAACGTCTTGACTCTTGCCAAACTTATGAAGGCCAAGGAAGCATTGGATGCCACAATAAATGACGATTTTCTTATTCCGATAGACGATGGCCTCGATGAAGCATTTTGTTATGGCGGCAAATTATTTCGGGTTTATCCAGATTATTTTGATAAAGGTTTTGTAAGGATGCGATTACGGGAGGATAAGCGTGAGTTTAATTATGTATTAACAAATGAAGAATACAACAATAGACAATACAGAAATTGTATTTGTGAGTATATGTTAGCAAAGTTTTATAAACAAGTTTGACAATTAAATAATTACCTTTCTGTGGGGAATAAATCCCTCGCTTGAAAAAGCAACAATCAAGGCCGTGTAGGGCTACACACTTACACGGTCTTTTTTTGTTGCCCAAAAATATTATGATAACACAGGCAGAAGAAAAAATGATGGCAAACGACCCTTTGGTATGGGCGAACAAGAAGCGCTTATTCTTGAGGGACGGTATTCAGTTTACTCTTGAGGGAATGGCATATCTTTTCGATATAATCAGTTGCGAGAAAAGGATTTCCAACTGCAAGAAGGGCGCCCAGATGTGCCTGACTACGGCCATCTTTTTGAATGCCGTCCACGCCTGCAAGTATCGTAGATACGAACAGAACATTCTCTATATGATGCCTACCAAGACTGCGGTGGAACGTTTAAGCCAAGTTTCTTTCGACCCGATATTCCAGTTCAATCCGTGGATAATGAATAAGGGCGATACCAATACTACGATGTGCAGGGAGATAAATGGACGGTCGATTGTAATGGTAGGCGCTCAGCCTAAAAAGGTAGGCGGCTCTGCCACGAAAGACTCTGATAATTTGAGGTCGATTCCTTGTGATGAAATTGATAGGGACGAGCTTGACCTCATGGACTTAGATATGGCGTACCAGGCCAAACAAAGATTAAAGAGGTCGAAGTTTGGTATTGAAAGAAATTTCGGCACTCCTACATTTCCAAATTACGGTATCGACCTTCGCTACGAAGAAAGCGACCAGAGGAAATGGCAGATTAAATGCAGAACGTGCGGTAGGCACACTTGTCTGGGTGAGACTTTTCCGAACAGCATTATCCGAAAAGACGGTCGATGGTTCAGGGCGTGCATTCATTGTCATTCGGAGATATTCGTAGTTGACGGCGATTGGCAGGCTGAATATCCCGATCGAAGGGAAGCTGGTTTTTGGGTGTCGGGACTCCTTTCGCCTTTGGCTAATCTTGACGATTATATATACGAGTTCAATAATACCGAAGGCAGAAAGCGCTCGGAGTTTATGCGTTCTACTTTAGGAATAGCCACTACCGAAGCCGAGAGCCAGTTGGACGAGACGGTCGTTTTGTCAAGGTGTACTCCTGACCATAACAGAATGGTATCGTCCGGCGAGACTGTTATGGGTATGGATATAGGTAAGAAGATTCACGTGGTCATAGGGACACGAACTTCAAGAGAATCTTATGATATTTCTCACATTGGGATTTATGATAATCTGTACGAAGTCCACGACATAGCCTTGAAGATGAACGTCTACAGTGCAGTGATAGATTCCGGGCCTTACGACCACGGGGTAAGGGAATTTCAAAGGACTGAGCCTTATATGAGTTATCTTTGTCAATACAGCGAGCAGTCACCATGTAAGCCGAAGTTTGACGGCAAGACCGGAATAGTCAAGGTCAATCGAAACGAATGGTGCGATAAAGTCCATACGACTTTTACTGAGACAAAGATTCGGATTCCGAGAGAATCTATTTTAGTGAACGAATACGCAAGGCAGATGACTCGAACAGCCAAGACGGTCATAACGCATCCCGATACTGGCTTGAAGAAACCTCGGTGGATTAAACTTGGCGACGACCATTTCTATCATAGCACACTTTATTTTTTACTGGCAGCATCGAGACAATCACCGAGACCGAAGGGTACTAATAAGGTGGACCGCCCGACACATACTATAAGTCATTGGAAATAATAAAGTATGAGATTACCAAAAAAAGTACGAATAAATAATATTCCGTTCAAGGTTATAAGGAACAGGAAGAGTTTTGGTTCAAGTTTCTCATATAGAAAAACCTTGATAACTGTTGGGTCAAAAGGAAAGCCCCGTGAAATCTTAGAGGGATTTTTACATGAAGTTGCCGAGATAAGTATGGTTGAGCGTGGGATGAGAGCGGCAAAATGTAAACCGCAATACAAATCGAATGAATATGTATTTCACGGTTCACATAGAGATTTTCAGGATGTATTAACTGATGTCAGCGGTATTGTCGGCGATATGATGAAATTGGAATAATGATATGGCAAAGAAACTAACTAAGAAAAAAGCACGTGAAATACTAAAACACGGGAGCGTACACGGGAAGAAATTGACTAATAAGCAGAAATGATTTTTCGGAGCAAGGAGTAACTGATGCCGCATAAAGGAACCAAGCCATACAAGAGCAGACCCGGACACAAGAGACCTAAACGGGGTAAGAAGAAATGAAATGTGCAAGATGCAAGAGTCGTGGCGATAGTACGGAAATGATATTAAGGCAACAGCAAGGTCAAAGAGACCCATATATGATATGCCCTAAATGCAGTTGGCATCCAACGCCACATAACAAACGTGATAGAATTGAAATAAGGAGATAAGAAAATGGAAGCAACATTAACAGAACCGAAAGTAGAAAAAACCGCACTGTCAGTGCCAGAGTGTCCGTCGTGTGGAAGACAGATGGCATTCACCGAAGTAACTCACAGTTACAGATGCCACGCCTGTAATCCCATTCCAGAGAACGTGCCGGAGTGTGCAACCCAGAAGTGCAAACGCCCCTTGACCCGCCTTGGCGAGCCGTGGAACTGCTGGATATGTCTGAAATGTAACAAGCATCCGGAAGAAGTAAATAAAATGAAAAAAGAAGAAGACCAACGGAAGAGGACATACGTTGACAAAAAACTGACGACAGAGGATGTAAGCAAAATGATAAAGGCAGAGATGGCCGTTGTAAAAGACATGATTCGAGAGGCGTTAGTGGAGGGAAGACCTGCCTATCCACCGACACAGGCCGAGATACGGACGATGACATCACCTGAGACTATAAACGCCAAGCCTGAGACATATCTGCAAAAAGCAAAGAGACTTGGTGTAGCTACTCACATACCGACAGGTGGTATGCGAAAGAAAGCGGAAATCATGGCTGACATCGAAAACCTTGAAGCTGACGAAACCATCGAGGAAGCAAATACTTTTAGCGAGAACGCTCAGACTTCTCCTGGTGATGAAGACGAGTACGCCAGAGGAATGACTGAGAAGGACATGATGTAAAATGAAACCATATAGAAAGAATTACGCACCGAAGAGCAGGGCTGAAGTAGCAGGCGGTAACGACCACTGCTGGATACATGAGATACAAAAGAGAATGACTAAAGAAGGAAAAAAGAAATACGACAAAAGTTATGTCCGTATATTCGGGCATGAATAACTAAAAGTTCTGCTAAAAGCAGACAATATTTAATACCCGCGAGGGTAGAAAGAGAGTAGTAACATGGCAACTTATGCTTCAAAATTAAGAAAAACCGCAGTCGATGGCCAGACGATTCGTCTTTTGCCAGATGGCAGGATTCGAGGCAATGCAGGAATGGAGCCGTTTTCCGCAGGAACGAAGGGAGGTGCGCCGTCCGTTTTCTACGTTGATGGCAGTGTTACGTCCTCTGGTAACGGATTAGGTTGGTTGTCAGCTTTTAAGACGACAGCCGAGGGTCTGGCCGCATGTCATACCTACACAGAAACGACTGGTAACCAATCAGACGCACATCGGGCAACCCTTTATGTTTGCGGCGAGCTGCTTAATGAGGACTTGGTAATCCTCGCATCGAACACTGACATAATCGGAGTTGGCTCAGCCTATGGGTTAACTAAACCCATCCTTTACGGCAGTCATGTGCCAGTGACAACTCAGTGCAGCGGTTCGAGTTGGTACAATATGCAGTTTCAAAATGAAGCCGCCAGTAATCATTGGACGCTGACATCTGTTTCAAGTTTCATCAAGTTTATTGGCTGTACTTTTGCCGCACCCGGCCTTGCGGCTCCGTATGCGATAAATGCAGTGGCTTGTCCGAGTTTAGAGGTTAGAGATTGTGAAACTCGTAACCAGCGACACATGATTTCTGGTGCTTTTGTCGCCCTTGGAACTGGGGATGCCTCAAATACTATAATTAGAGATAATTATATTTCTGCTGCCACAGGTGTCTTGATTGCAGCAGGAACGACTGAGAACTCTGGTGGTGTTATTAAAATTGATAACAATGTTTTCAATGTCACTGGAAAGATGATTCAGGACGCGGCCAATATTGCGTATGTAACCCGTAACCGAGGCACGACAGCGACATCAGAAGCTGACCCAGGCCACATGTGGGATGGTAATGCGGCAAGATGGTGCGACAATATCTTTACAGGTTCTGGCGGTACTTCTGACCAGGTTCCTTATGTATCGGAGTCTTAATCATGGCTTTTCATTTATTAAAATATAGAGTGCGTGTCCAGTTGGACGCAGGCAAAACGAATATGGGTATTATCGTCGAATATAATCTTGGCGGTTATCCAGGTCTCCACACGGCTCCACAGACGGGGGTCGGAGACCCGGAGAATTATACTCACATTGCTTTCCTGGAAAGTGGTGCTGAGCCGGTTACGATTGGCGGCGACCCATTCGTTGTTATGCACATGCACAATATTCTGGCTTATATTGATTAGGAGAAATCATGGCTAAAAAGAAAAAGGCAGCAAAGCCGACTGTAAAGTCAAAGCCAAAAATGAATAAGTACAAATGCGATAACTGCGGTACGGAGTTTAGTATAGTCGAATTTAATTATTCGGTTTGCACTAATCCTGATTGCAATAGCACCTGTGCTACTAAGATATAGGAGTAACTATGTCTTCTAACGCGATTGACATAAACGACCTTGACAGGTTGGGTAGAGAGAGTCAGCTTACCGCGCAGGCTCCTCAAGCCCTTCCCGAAGAGTCGGTTGAAGAGCCTAATCCAGGCATAGAGTTAATAAAGACTTTAGCTGCTATGCTTTTAGGCAGGGAGCTAACATGAGCCGAATATTTTCCAGTCCAAAGAAGCAGAAGTTGCCTGTGCAGCAAGCGGAACCTGAGACTATCGAGACAGTGACAGAGGACGCTACTGAAGTCGGTAGGCGAAGACGTAAGAAGCTGGTTAGAGGCGGCGCTCCGTCAACACGACTATCAGGTATTAGAAGTGCTCTGTTTGCGGCGCTTCATAAAAGATTAGGTGAGTAATGGCTAAAAAGCCTATCAAAGTAGATGAAGTCCTTGAACGCTACGGAGCGGCGAAAACGCGCAAGTCTCGTACAGATAACGAGAGGCGCGAAGCCGGTAAGTATGCCTGGCCTGCTGCACAAGACCAGGTTCGCAACGCTTTATCGACAGACCAGATTATCAATACGATAGATAAATACGATGATACGGCGGTAAGGTCGGCTTACAGAATGACTTCAGGGATATTCACTTATCTCATGCCTGCCGGTTCGTTCTGGCATGGTTTCAAAGCTCAGGATTACAATCTTAACCAGCAGCCTGAATATCAGAAGTGGATGTCTATTGCCGCTACCCAGACCCATGCCGAACTGATGAGAAGCAACTTCCAGAGAGAGATGTTCCTTACTATTCGCTCGATGATAGTTTTCGGGACGGGTGTGATTTCGGTAGAGATGATAGATGGTGATATTGTATTCAAGGCCCATCATATCGGATTCATGTTCTTTGACGATAATAACCGTGGCGAGATTGATACTGTCTATCGTCAGATATTCTATACCGTCAGGCAGGCTGCTCAGGCGTTTGGTATAAAGAACCTCAGTAAATCCGCTGCCGCAGATTACAAAGCTGGTAAACTGAGTGAAAAACACGAATATGTCCACGTCTGCGCACCTAATAAAGACTTCGATGGCCGAGTAGGGTCTGGTAAGGTTAAATCGTTTTACATTTGTATTCAAGACAAGAAAATAGTCAAAGAAGACCCTGACTTCAAACATCTTCCTTATCTGGTAGCGCGTTTCGCCCGTACTCCAGGCGGGATAATGGGTTACGGCCCCGCTATGGAGTACATTGACGATATACGAATGCTCAATCGTGTGGCGGCTTCTTATATTATGTCCAATGAAATAGCCAACGACCCGCCTATGATGATGGAAGATGACGGAGTGGTAGGTCAGCCGGTTACAGGCCCACATGGCACTATTTACGTGCGCTCAGGCGCTCAGTACCCTCAACCTTATGTTTCGGGGATTAACCTTCAGGGCAATGCTGAGTTTATATTACAGATGCGTCTGATTATACGCATGGCATTTTTTAATGACTTATTTGAAGCTATGGGCGACCATAGGAATATGTCGGCCACAGAAGCAGCTATACGAGAAAAAGAATTGATAGTTATAGCTACTCCTGCTGTAGTTTCTTTAGCGAATGAAATCTTTTCACCAATGCTAACGAGAGTCTTAGACTTACTAATGAAGACTCCTAAGAAGGGCAAGCGTATCCCTCAGCCTCCGGCCTCTTTTGATTACGATGTAGTCTATCAGGGACGATTAGCTCTGGCGATGGCTAATGTTCAGTCTAATGCACAGGAAGTCATCTTGGCTAAGTATGCACCATATCAGGAGTTCGTGCCTGTCCTTGAAAACGTAAATATGGACAGAGTGTTCAGGACTGCATGGATAAGTGGCGGAGCGCCAGCCGAGAACCTTACAGACTTCGATGAAATGATAGCGGCAAGAGCAGAAAAACAACAGTTAGAATTAGCTGCTGCTCAGGCACAAATAGGTGCTGATGCAAGTAAAGCATATAAGAACGTGAGCAGTGTACCGGAAGCAGGGTCGTTAGCGGAGCAATTATAAAAGGAAGAAAATGATAGAAAGAGATAAACAGAACGAACTAATTACACAGGCTCTCAAGAGAATATGGCAGTCTGACGACGGTAAGGTATTGGACAAGTTACTACGCCGAAAATGCAATGTAGATAATTCGACAATGTGTTGGCAAAACCCTAATGCCCAACAAACAGCAGGTGAAGAAGGAAAGCGTAAAGTGTACCTCGATATTATGTGGTATATAAACGAAGGATATTTAAGGAAGGAAGAAAATGCCGAATGAACTATTAGATGTAAGCACTGAGCCGGTAAAGACTGCTCAGACCGAAGCGCCGGAAACGGAACCTACGAGTTGGATGCCGCTCTCGGACGAACACAGAAACACTATGCCCGAAAATATAAAGGGATTATTTGAGACAAAGAAGTGGTCGTCCGTAGAAGACGTTACTACAAGCTATGCCGAACTTGAAAAAGTCTTAGGTCGTGGCGAGCATATATTCAAGCCTGAGTCGCTTGACGATGCTGATGGTTGGGAGAAATATTATCAGCAGATTACCGGTATCTCTAATGAAAGTGAATATGAGTACGAAGCAGACGAAACTATACCGTTTGACGATGCTTTGATTAGCCGATTCAGGAAATTTTCCAAAGACATCCATTTGAACAAAGAACAATCGAAAGGTTTAGTCCAATTCCAGCGTGATATTATCAAAGAGGTAATGGCTGCTGAGGCTGAGGCGGAAACAGAAAGAATAGCAACTTCCGAAGCAGATAAAGAAACTATCCGTAAGGCATTGGTAACGAAAGCAGGCGGCGAAGTCGCATATCAGAATATGATGGTAGAGTCGCGGGAAATTGCTGACGAGCTTGGTATTTATACAACCCTCGAAAAGAAAGGATTGGCATCTGACCCTGAGATAATCGGTATGCTGCAAGATATTAAGAACAGGACGAAAGAAGGAACGATATTGAAAGTTGAAGAACTTCCATCTAACGCTAAAGACCCGAAGGTGGAACTGAAAGAAATAATGGAGTCTGAAACGTTTAAGAATAAATTCGCGCCTAGGCGCAAAGAAGTAATGAAAAGGTATATGGAACTTTGTACTATAGTTGGTAATTCGGAGCAAGCTCCGAAAAGAATACAAGACGGATAAGCTATTAGCCCCGTCAATGGCGGTATTCCGCCCGACTGTCAGCCGT
>Ga0114923_10000213_pt1 | contig 47397 bp, 69 predicted proteins | sample SumtaG_FD_89578 | JGI IMG/M metagenome (GOLD analysis project Ga0114923, IMG submission 89578) | Deep subsurface microbial communities from Indian Ocean to uncover new lineages of life (NeLLi) - Sumatra_00157 metaG | ecosystem: Environmental > Aquatic > Marine > Oceanic > Sediment | place: near... | reverse complement strand
TCTCCTCTCTCTCCTCTCTCTCCTCTAGGGAGGGTTTTTCGGAAGCGTATCCCTGTATTTCCGCCCAATTAGGGACCGTGATGAGCGTGTGCACACCGTCTGTGGAGAGTGCGTACAGCCCGCGTGCAGCCCCTATGCGAGCCACACGCAGCGCGTGCCGGTGCTGTTCACGGGCTGCGCAGAAGTTCAACCCGCGCCGGTCGAGCGCGATTTGCCCACTCTGTGACTTCGCGCCCTCGAGTATCGCGAGCAGGCGCAGGAAGAACCACGCCACCTCGACCGGGCAGTCCCCGTTGAGTTTCGGGTCATGCAAGATGTCCGTCAGGCATCGAAACCAAGGACGGCCATCGCTCGGGAATTTTCGCCTCGCCACCCCTCACACCCCCCGATGCGTCAATCACTTGCCTACGTGGGAATGCCTCACCAGACGACCTCGCGATACCCGCGCAAAAGATCCTCCTGCGTCAGCCCGAGATCGTCAAACGCGGGCCGCAGCGCCGTCCAGATTTGGTACGCAACCCGGTGCCCGATCTTCCTCGCGCCCGTCTCAATCTGGCAGACGTAGGTGGAGTTGATCTTGGCCTCTTCGGCGAGCTCGCGCTGCGTGAATTTCAGGTAGGTGCGGACGGTTTTCAGGACATCGTTTCGGGCGTATCGACTCATTTAGCCCGGAATCTAATACAGGAAGGCGAAAAGCGCAACCGGGGGCTGCTCAAGTTCTGGCGCCGGCCGCCGATAGGGGGGCCAAGGAGGACGCAATGAGAGCGCAGACGTATTTCCAGATTGCAGCGTTGCTCGCCGCAGTGTCGATTTTCTTCGCCGGATTGTCGGTCGGCGTTCTAATAGGAGGAGCGTGATGCCCGAAGCCCCGCCGCTCGAGATTTGCGAAGTCGACCGATCAGGATGGAACAACCAGCGATGCACGAATTTCGCCGACGTCATCATCGGGGGGGTTCTGACGTGCGCGGATTGCGCCAACCGGCTGCTCCGAGCCGATCATGGGGATTCCACCCCAATTTCACTCCTTTAGGAGAAAAAATTAATTTCGCGGCATCTCCCCTTGCGCCGCTCGCCTTGATGACTTAGGTTCTCGTCTAATTCGGAGGGGCGAGATGGCGCAACCAGCACCGCACCCGACAGCGTACCCGGAATGCTCACACCAAGTTTGCGAGCAAGCCGCCGTCGATCGAGGCGACCGCAGGCCGACGGTCTGCGAGTTGCGCGACAGCGACGCGCCCGTGCTGCAACAGTGCGCGGGGTGCGGCTTCTCTGAAAAAATAATTGCCGACGGCCTCTGCCAACCATGCACATGGAATAAGGAAAACGAGGGAGCGTTGTGAGCGAGATCGAGAGACTACAAAACGACGCGGCCACGCTGCGAGCAATTGAGGCGAACTCCGATCATGGGTGCGCGAAGTGCGGCACCCTGATCGTGAGTGTTTCGCCTCTGCGAGAAAAAATCACCGTCGGCATCCCCGGAGAAGAGGTGGAGGTGGAGGTCGAACGTCCTCTTTGGACGTGCTGTAACGGCTGTGAGTCTAACGAGGGGGGGCGCCCTTTCCAGTGGTTCGATTGGACCGCAGAGTTTGCCAGCGAGGCGGCTGTCAAGATCCACTGGCTGACGAAAGAAAACATCCGGCTACAAGGGGTGGTGGAAGATGCTGCATCGTCGCTAGAAGCCGCCGGGGACTCCCAAAAAACCCACGACTACGAAATACGAGCGTACTGTCAGAACCGCGCCGGGGTCGCCCGAGCCGCTCTCCTCCCTAAGCAGGCGACCCCATGAAAAAACGCCAACCCCGCCCGCGATACAGCGCCGAATGCAAATCCCGACTCCCGCTACGAGCCGGCGGCTACGTCGGCATCACGCGAGACAAGCGCACCAAGAAGATCGTGAAGATGTGCCAGCACCGGCATCGGTGGGTGATGACCGCGCTGGGCTGTGCTGAGAAGATGACACGGAAGTATGTGCAAACCGTGATGGGGGAGTGATGTTCGGATCGTGGCCCCAATTGCTCGTGGTTCTCTTGGTGGGCCTTGTTCTCGGCGCGTGCTGGATGGCCCGTCGGTGCAGGCATATATTGGATCAATATGGCGGGCTGCTCGGCCGCACCGTAGAGATGGAGAGCGATGTTGATAGGGCGCTCACTGACATCAAAGCTATGACGCCAGCGGGAGATTCCCAACGGCACAATCAGGGCGGCTCGCACCACCAAACCTAGCGATTGCAGCGAGCCGCCCTACACTGATAAGAGGAGAAGCACATGGGAGCACTCTTGAGCCAGGTTTCAGCCACGCCCGCGCAGCTACCGCCGCGCATCGTCGTTCACGGCAAAGGCGGGTCGGGTAAGTCGACCCTAGGGGCGTCGCTCACCAACCCCATCTTCCTCCCCGCCGAGGAGGGCCTCGGGGTGCTCAAGGTCGCCGCGCTCCCGCGGCCCGAGTCCTACATCGACGTGATGAACGCGATCGGGGAACTCGCCAACGAGAAGCACGACTACCGCTCGCTCGTGGTCGACACCATCGACCATGTGGAGCCGCTTGTCTGGGCGCACACCTGCCAAGAGAAGGCGGGCACGAAGAACTACACGAACATCGAGGATTTCGGCTACGGCAAGGGGTACACGTTCGCCAACCCCTACTGGATCAGCTTTTTCCGCGCGCTCGATCAGTTGCGGCGGCAGGGGATGACCGTCTGTGTGCTGTGCCACAACGAGGTCAAGACCATCTCCGACCCCGTGCTCGCGCCCTACGACACCGTGCAACCCAAACTGCACAAGCACGCCAACGCGCTGCTCTACGAGTGGGCCGACGTCGTGGGGTTTCTCGAAGTCAAGCGGGCCGCGCTCGAAAAGGAAGGTGCGCGGGGGCGCAAGGTCACAACGACCACGAAGATGGGCGGGGCGCGGGTGCTCCACCTCGAAGACACGGGCGGGTTCGAGGCGAAGAACCGCTACGGACTCCCGATTGAAATCGACGTTCCCAAGGACGACCCCTTCGGGCCGCTCCGGGGCGCGCTGATGACGGCAATGGGAATCAAACCCAAGAAGGCCAAGAAGGGGGCAGCGTAAATGGCACCGCAAATCAACGCAGACACGTCCAGCGTCACAGAGGAAGACATGAGCGGGGGCGGCGGGGACTACATGTCGATCGAGACGGGCGAGTACCCGTTCATCGTGGTGAAATCCACCTACAAGCCCAACAACAAGAATAACGGGTGGGTGCTCGGGTTGCAGCAGCAGTGCCTCGACCCGGCCATTGGCAAGCGTGTGCTGTTCGACCACCTCAACCTCGTGAACCCGAGTGAGGATGCGGTGAAAATTTCACTCGCCCGGCTCAAGCAACTCGCGCTTGCCGTCGGGCACCCGACACCCGACAGGATCGAGAGCAGCGAGGATCTCCACGGCAAGCCGTACATCCTGCGGGTCGTGAAGCGGAGGGCGAAGCCCGACCGCGTGCAGTATGCCGACTCAGAGGGGTTCGAGAACGTGATCGCCGAGTACAAGCCGTTCAGCACTCCCGCCGCCACACCGCCGGCAGACGCGCCCCCGAGCAGGCCGTCAGACGACGACGTTCCGTTCTGATGCCCACGCTGCCGCTGCTCAGAGATCCTCAACCCCAGGTCGCGCGCCGGATCGAGAAGGGATTAGTGGCCCTTCGCGAGAAGCGCGACGCCGATCGACACGGCGACCGGCTCGCGCTTTCGCAGATCGGAAAGTGCGCGCGCAACCTGTGGGCCGCGGTGAATCGGATACCCGAAGACGAGCCGCTCCCGCCGCACGTGCTGGGGATCTTTGAGCACGGCAACGCGATCGAGGCGCATGTCGCCCGCCTGCTCGGTATTGGTGGCTACATTGTGCGAACAACCGACTGGCGAACGGGCGAGCAATTCCGCGTGAGCGACTTTGATAACCGGGTATCGGGCCGCACCGACGGGGAGATCACCGACGGCGAGAAGCCCGATATGCTCCTCGAAATCAAGAGCGCCAACGCTCGCCAGTTCGCGGTGCTGCGCGGGTGCGGGGTGGCGGCGTGGAAGCCGGAGTACGTCGATCAGGTGCAGATGTATATGGGCTACACCGGGCTGGATACATGCCTGTTCGTGGTCTTCAACAAGAACGACTTCGTGCTCGAGAACGAACGCTGGACCCCAGACTCGATCTACGCCGAGAGAATCCGTTTCGACAAGGGCCGCTTCGACGAACTCCGCGAGAAGGCGGGGGCCATCGTCGACTCGCTCGTGCTTCTCGACCGGCCCGCCGCGGCCACCTCGCAGTTCTGTAAGTTCTGTAAATACTGCAACCGCAATGCGTGGTGCTGGAGAGTGACCACGGGGGTCAGCTTCGATGCCTAACGTCCGCTGTGTCCTGGCAGTCTTGCTCGTGGCTGGGGTGGCCGGTGCGCAGTCGCCTGAGCCAGATCCGGAATTGTATTTTGTGGGCACCGAAGACTACCAGATTAAGTTCTGGGAAGAACCCGAGTGCCCCGAGGACTGGGGACGGATCGTAATCAAGGTGCCACCTGCATACGGCTATGAAACAGTAACCGTTGAATGCGGCCTAGTCGTGGAGCCCACCGATGATTAACGTCCGCTGCGTCCGAGTCACCGTTTGTGGGGAGGCTGTTCGATGAGAGACAACTGCCCCTCTACTAGTCAGCGTGCAGCGTCGAAACATGGGTACGGCCAAACAAGAAGCGAGCGAGTACCCGACGACGACCCCTGTGGGAAGATTATCCGGGCCTGTGAGGAGATGGAGGCCGAAGCAGACGAGATCGAGGCTCAAGCTAAAGTAGACAATAATGAGCACGGTCAAGGATTCGCTCGCGGTTATCGAAAGGCAGCCAAGACTTTGCGTGGCATCGCTGGGGAAGCGCGACGCGGGGAGGCTTGTTCGATGAGCGAACTTACAGCAGATGAGATTGAATTTGGTGATGGATGGTTCGAGGATCTTATTTGGGATGTAGTAACTACATCTTTGGGTAAACAGAACTCAGCCTTGGTTGAGTCAGCTATTAGAAATGAGAAGGAGTCTGTCCGTAAGAACTTTATTGATATGATCCGCGCCGCCGTCGCCGTCGAGAGGGGGAGAGGCGACAGACTACTTGAGGCGTTGCAAGAGCTTGTTCGTACCCACGGTTCAGCTCATCAATCCAACGATCTTTTGCGACGCAGGATGGCTGCGATGCCGGAGGATGAGGAATACGTTACCGCGCGGGCGAGTCTTCAAGCGTTACTGGATGGTCGACTCAAGGTGCTCGGCTTAGACGAGTTTCCCAGTGACCGAGCCGCCCTCCGAAAGGAACCCGATGACGGTTGATCTGGAGAAGGCGAGGGAAGATATAGAAGACTGTGCGCAGCTAGAAGCGCTGCAAAGCTTGCGCGAGATTGCCATCCAGCTCGCCGACGAGGTTGAGCGCCTAGAGGGTGAAGGCGATGTGCTTTGCGCCACAACGGTATCCGCTGCGCTAGAAATACGAGAATTGAAAGAGGCGCTGGGGAAGATTGAGAAAGAGTGTCGTGATCGGATTGCCACAGGATGCGGATACGATGTAGCAATCCACGAGATCGCCCGCGCTGCCCTCCCTAAAGACGAGAAGCCAAAGGAGTAACCACATGAACCCACGGCTATCAATCTACACCATCGCCCTGCTCGCCATGCCACTCACAGCCTCAGCCCTGAACCTCGCAATCCAAATCAACACCCCGGGCCCGATCGTCTCCGGGCAGACCGGGATCGTCGTGACCATCGCCGCCGACGAAGACCTCGTGCTCGGCTCCACCGACATCACGTTCGGCTGGAATGGGAACGGTATCCAAGTCGACACTGCGTCGAGTTGGGTCTTGGGGATGTTCACGGTGAACATCAACAACGCGATCAGGACCGTCAGGACCGCCTCCGCGACTGGCCGCAGCGACATCATCCCGGCCGGGATGCCCCTGATGACCTTTCTGCTGACGGCCAACAAGCCGGGCGCGTACACCCTCTACATCACGGACGGCGACGGCGTTGCCCCCGATGATCTGGCGGGCCCGGTTCCCCCGATCCCGCCGCTGTCGATTCTATACTACGCGGTTGACGCCGAGCTTGTTGTCGAAAAATCAACGCCGGGTGGGCGGGGGCGCCCGGGCCGACGTTCAAGGGGGAGGTGAGAGATGGATGGAGCCGAGCTGATCGCTGTTGAGCGTAAACGACAAACCGACAGTATCGGGTGGGACGCAGATCACGACGATGATCATTTCGAGGGCGAGTTGTGGCATGCTGCGCGGTGCTACTTGAGCCTAGACCCGGCCAACCTTCAACAGACGGCTGACCTCCCGGCTCCACGTGGGTGGCCGTGGGATCAAGGTGACTTCAAACCGAAGTCGAGGGTTGAGAATCTCGTTCGTGCGGGTGCCTTGATCGCGGCAGAGATTGACCGGCTCCGGCGGGACTCCCCCGACGCCTAACCCCCCGCCGCGTGGATCTCGTCGAGCTGATCCTGTAGCTTCTCGAACGAAACGTCGTACACCCAGACCTTCTCTCTGTCGCCCGCGGCATAGGCGTGGCTCGTCGTCTCGCTGCCGATATAGATGGCCTTGTTGCGGTAGATCGAGAAGTACGTCCAGCCGTCGAGGCTTGTCGGGTCGCGGTCAGCCGGCATCGCGCTTGGCCTTGTCGAAGCGGCTCTTGGCGACGGTGTGGTACTGCCCGCAGTCGCGGCACTGGAACTGGATCTTGTCGTGGCCGGCGGCGGTGCGGCGTTGCTTGCTGATGATCGTGTTGGAGCCGGCGCAGTGCGGGCAGCACGCGACGTCGCGGGCGATGCTGTCGGGTGCGGGGAACCACGGGCGCGCGTACTCCCACAATTCGCCGAGCATGTTGACGTCTTGGCGGCAGTAGCGCGCCATCTCCCGCAGCGAGGGCTGGTGGTTCTCTGTGGTGATCCGAACCCACAGCTTGTAACTCGTGGAAATCTTGCGCCCGAGCTCGAAGTATTGCCCGAGGTAGTCGAGCTTGTTCGAGTTCATGTAGGTGTAGCGGGAGAACAGCTTCTTCGTGTCGACCGTGACGTAGTGCGGGGCCATCGGGATGCCGTAATACATCGCTCGCGAGCGCAGCCACGGGTGGTCGAATGAGTCTCCGAAGTGCGCCACGGAATAGCGTGCGCGGTCCAAAAGACCCACTGTCTTTTTGACCATCGTCTCTTCGTCGGCGTCCTTGCCCCACGTGAACGAGCGAGCCGGTCCCTGTCCGAGCCACTTGTACCCGACGACGCAAATCTGCCGCTCTTTGATGATGGCCTGCGGGAGAATGGTGATCTTGAAACCGGCGCCCCAGAAGAAGCCAATGTTCGGCGTGGTTTCTATGTCCCAGACGAGAATGTCATCGCTCACGCACACCCCCTGCGGGCCGCTCTACCGCTCAGCCTTCTCGGTGTTGGGGGGTGTGGGGGTGATACCAGACGCACCGGGGGCCGCAAGGCCCCTCGCAAAATGGCAGACCAGTCAGCTACCCGCAGTCACCCGGTTCCACTTGGCCTTGAGTGCGCTCAGGGCACCCACCGAGAGCAACTCCTTGATGGATGCCTCGTCTAGCCCGGCGAGGGCGCCCTCGGTGCCCTCCGGCACCTGCCCCGTCGTCACGATAAAGACGCACAGGGCGATCAGCCAGAGGTATGTCTTGTAGCCTTGGAGCCAGTCTTGGGGTCGCATATTACTCCTCTCCCTGCTCGAAGAGGCTGTCGCAGCCGCCAATCCCAGAGGGCCCGGTGATGCCGCCGGGGTTCGGGTTGACCTTCCCAAAAAAGGCGGTGATCGCGCCCTCCACCATCGTCGGGATGATGCGGAGCCACAGCCAGTCGCTCGTGGCATCGAAGCACCCGAGGGCCTTCGTTGTCCCGTCTGGCGCCACGGTGAGCTCGATGGCCCCGCGCCCCGCGCCGCTCCCCTTGGCGGTGATGGGTTCTCCCGCCGCGCCCTGCGTCTTGACGCTCACGGTGTTGCAGCCCAGCGCCAGCAGCGCCGCTAGCAAGATGATTCCGTGTCTCATTGTGTTCCCCCTTCCTCGTACAATTCAACGATCAGATGATGAAGCCTGCGCGTCCACCCTAGCAGAAACTCCGCCGACGATCGGCCCTGGCGGACGCGGCCGATGTAACGCTGGAGGCGCCTGTCGATCAACTGGAGGCCCACCCATCGCGCGCCGTCAGCGTCGATCGCCCGGCGGATCGCGGCCATCGACATCGGTCCGAGTACGCCGTCCGGCTTCGCGCCGACGACCCGCTGGAGGCAGATCCGAGCGGACCGCGCCGGGGCGTTCACAGCGAAGTCGAACAGCGGCAGCGCGACCTCGCGCGGCATCTCCCCGCAGCGGTTCGGAAACCAGTAGTCGCGGTGGTAGAGGTGGGCGGCACGCTCCCGCGTCATCCCGGCGATGTTCTCGTTGGGGTAGCTGCGCTTGGAGATCCCGAGGTTCGTCTCGCCACCGGGGTCGTTCGGGTGGTTGACGTAGCCGCCCTCTCGGTCGAGAAGGAACTCCAGCGCGGCGTTGAACGCCTCGCTCATAGCGCGGGCTCCACCCCGGCCGCACCGCAGATTTCGAGGTCGACGATCTTGCCCTGTAGACATCGCTTCTTGTCCTGCTCAGTCGCGACATCTTCAGCCTTGGCCCGCTCGCCGAGCTCTGTGACCAACAGGACGACCTGCTCGAGCATCTCTGTGTTCTGGTCAGTCGCGGCGTGGGAGTCGGCGGCTTGCGCGAAGTGCCCTTGTAGCGCCCTGAGGCCGAAGACGATCACCGCAATCGAAACGCCAACCGCGACGCCGCGCCTGCCCTGGGTCCAGTTTTTGTACGACATGGCCGCCCCCTAGTTCAACGCCTCTAGCGTGGTTCCGTAAGTCGCAGAGAGATCAGTAATGGGGATGATCGCATCAGCCGACGCTTGGTAATTGATGAAGTAATGAGTCCACTCGACAGCCTGTGTCTGTGCGCCCGCAGCGGCGGGGGTGATTAGGCCGGTTGAGAAGTCAATCAGGCCGCCTACCTGGATGTCGCCGATCAGAGTTTCGCTGGTGGCGATCCAAAGACCGATCTGGTCAATGTTGATAACTACGTCATTGAGGTTGGTGGGGGCTTGGGATGTCACAACAAGCTCGAACCCGTCTACCCCTTCACACTCAGCCGCACAGTCAGTGTTGACGCTTATCTCAATCCACTGCCATTCGTCCACCACAGTGACGGCCGGGAAGTCCTCTTGGGCTTCGTCTGTCTCGGTATCTTTGAGCCTGATCTCCATGTCCCCAGAGGCGATAGCGGTGTCTGTTCGGAACCAGAAGCCCACACTATCCATCCCCTGGACCTCTGGGTAGCCGATGTCGCAATCAATACCGTCACTCTCGGCGGCCGTGGCGTCGAAGGTGTATTGATAACTAGAGACGCCCGTGATGAAGTTGGTGGTGTCGTCGTCCTCAGAACCGTTGACGGGCGCGCTACAGTTAGCCAACAGCGGGTTGGCCACATCGACCCCCAGTGTCCCGTTGGCTAGCGCCCCCGTGTGGGTCACGTTCAACTTAGGGATACCAACGTATTGGTTGAGGACCGTGCGGTCGGCGGTCATTTCGTTAGGCGCCCCGAAGGTGGCCGTCGCATCTTGGATAAGGGTGGCGTCCCTCCCTTGGAATACGATCTCACCCGCGTTCACGCTTTCGCCAAGCGTTATCGTTCCGGCACCAGAGGTCGATAGCTTCATATTCGTAACCCCAGCCGAGTCGATCGCCTTTAGAACAATGTCCACGTTGTTGTCCGATATGAACCTAAACTCGCCGGCAATGACGTTGCTGATGGTTTCGCCTTCTTGGCCGCGCCAGACGGTTGAGTCGTCGATCTTCTTGCTGCCCGCGCCTATGAGCAACACGGAGCAGACGAGAAGCGCGGGAAGGAGTGCCGCCAGCGCAAAGACTTCTTTGTTTTTCATGTTTGACTCCTCACTGTGTTGCTGTTAGCATCTGCCCCGCCGGCAATTCGGGTCGGTCGTCGGCGATGCGGTCGGCGTGGTCGTCGGTGTCGCAGATGGCGTCGCGGTGGGCTCCGGGCCGCTTTGGCATGAAGAGCCGGGCGACGGGAAACTCACGGCGGCGTTGCAAATCCCGATGTCGTCTATGATGGAACCGAAGGCTTCCAGGGGCGTGCTTTCGGTGTGGAAGAAGCTGGCTGCATTGACGCCTTCCCCGTTCGGGTGTTCTAGCGGTACTGGAACGCCTGTGGGGATCCCGTCATTCCTCAGGACATTTCCAACCCCGGGGCCTATCTCAGGTTCTGTGCCGCCCAGGTCTGTTCTGTCAACATAGTAGGTGCAGACTGGATTCGACCCAGAGCCGTCAAAGTTCATTCGGATGTCCAGGTTCATATCGTCTCCCAAATATCTGTAGTCGGGAGGTATCGTTCCCCCTTGCTGCCAACCCGACACAGCCACGGTGCCGTCGGTGTTACCACAACGAAATTGTATCTTCTGGAGAGACGGGGCCCACATGACGGTAAAGACTTCAAGCCCGTCACTATCCTTCAGGCCCGCAATCACGGGGCCGACGGCGTTGTTGGTGTCTGCCGGGAAGCGTATTGTGAAGTCTGCCGTGACTTTTTCGGTGGGAGCAAAGCCTAGGCTCATCGAAGAGGCGTCGCCGTCGCCGACGGACCAGCCGCTCAGTAGCGCGTTGCCGATGCCGCCGATGTCGCAGTCCGAGGTTCCGTTGGCGCAGTCGGCGCTGTAGGCCCCGGTGGTGGTGCAGGTGTCGCCGTCGACACCACCCTGTTGATCCACACAGCCGACCCCCTCGAAGTTCATTTCGGCCAGCACGGTGATCGCGCGAGGCGTGGGGGATGGAGTCGCCGTCGGCGAGGCGGGCGGCGCCGTACATTCCCAGCGGCCGTGCCCGGCGCCCACACGGACACAGCTATTGGAGCAACAGGTGGCGTTGCCGGCGCAACTAGAGCCTTCTGGTAGACAGGAGAGCGACGTCGAGGTCGGCGTGGTCGTCGGTGTCGCTGTTGACGAGGCCGTTGCGGTGGGGCCGCCGGGCGTCGATGTCGGCGCGGTCGTTGGCGTTGCGGTGGATGTTGGCGTGGGCCCGCCCGGCGTTGAGGTTGGTGATACTGTGGGTGTGGCAGAGGGTGTTGCGGTCGGCACCGCGCCCTCTCCGGCTTCGTCTGCGGCGCCGATCCAGTAGGTCGGGTCGGCGGCGGTCTTTAGCATCGCCATGTTGTAGACGGTTCGATACGGCCCGGGCGTTCCGAGAACGGGTGGGCCTCCCGTTCTCGACGTCCCGAACCATGTGCGGGTTCCTGTGTTGATCGTCGAGACGGAGTTCTCTCCGTATGATGGCCCCAAGAGTATCTCTGACCCGGCGTCAGGCCCCGTCACCATAGTAATCTTCACCCGAGCGTAGACGCGGTTTGACCCCGGGTAGGTCAGCACTGAACCGTACTCGTCGTTTAGGTCGGTCAGCACTTGATCTTCTGTGAGATTATGGTCAAAGCAAATTTCCCAGCGCGACCAATACCCGAACATATCGTCTCGGCTTACGCTATCGGGATTTGTTTGCAGGAAGGTCGACGCGTTTGTTTCACAGCCGTTTGAAGCGTTTCCGGGCTGAGGATCTCCCGAGTTCCCACACCCGCCCATAGCGGTCGAATTACGATAGGCCCAATAGATGCGCCACGGGTTGCGGGCTGAGGACATTTGCAGCCCGACGGTGTTGCCTCCGCCGTTATTGTCGTAACGGTTCGCCTTCAAAGAGCACGAACCGCTACCGGGGCATGAGTAGGCCCAGTCGTAATAGGCATAGTGCCGCGAGCAATACGTCCCGTTGGTAAAGGTCCGCGTGTTGTCGCCGACGTTAAAGCGCGCTCGCGCAGTGAACTCCAGTACATAGCCGCTACCGCCTACGGTCATCGAGTTAGTTAGGCTCGAAGCGGGGACCGACTGTATAAACTCGCTGGAGTTCGCCGGAGCCTGGCCCCAAACGGCCTCGCCTCCGGCACACTCTTTTGTCGATCCGCCAACCGGGTTGAACCGGCCGGTTTTGGTTTCGTTGTCGCCAGTCAGCGGCTCACTACAAAGGCAGATGTAGCCAGCGCCGGGAGTGTCGCAGATCGCTTCGCTGTCGTCACCAGCGCCCCAAGCAGGGCCAGCAAGCAACACCAGGCACATGACCAACCTCTTCATCAATCACAAACCGAACAGAAATCGGTTGCCTCGCTGACACACACGCTGTCCCAGCGAACGTCGCAACAAAACGCATCTTCGCCGCACACGGTCGCCTTGCAGACGGGGGCGTCGCAGCCCGTACCGCCGTGATCGAAGCAGCAGTTACTCCCGGTGGGCGTGGGGTCTGGCGGATCGAACAGCCTCGTGGTCGCCGTCGCGGTCGGTGTGGACGTGGCGGTTGGTGTGGACGTGGCCGTCGATGTCGCCGTCGGCGTGGATGCCACAGTCGGCGCAGGTGCCGGCGGCAGGCCTGACACGCCAGCCATGTCCTCGTCGAAGGCGTTGATCTCCGTGGTCGTGCTTGCGATTGCCGCCCGCTTGACTTCCGACCTGTTCATCTGCCGGATCTCTTGGAACAGGATCATTCGCAGACAAGGGCGCAGGGCGAGGGTGGCGGGTTGGACTTCTTCCTCCATACCCTGCCGGATTCTCTCGCACAGTTGTTTGATCCGGGCCACCCGGGGCCCGGGGATGGTCAGGGTGATCTCCTTGTCGGCGGGTTGGGCGAAGGCCGGGGAGGCTAGGCCGAGGAGAAGGAAGATGGTGAGTAGCTTGTGCATGTTAGGTGCCCCCTTCCATGGTTGTAATCACATTTAAGTGGTCCACCGTCAATATCTTGCCGGCCGAAGAATCATTAACCGCGCCTATGCTGATCTCGTCATCGGCATTTAGGTCGAGTAGGGCGATCCCAGAGTACGCACTTTCTGTGGAGATTGCCGCAAAACTCCAATGCGACACTCCGGGACCGGGGACTACCTCGGTTCCATTGATCATGATGCCAAGCTCAATGTGCTGTGCCCCACCCGCCACGCTGTTGATTTCAATCGACGCTGTGTATAGGATTGTGTACCGCCCCGCCTTCGCGACTTCCATATAATGGTCATCTGGGAATGTAACCATATTCAACTCGTCCGCATTCATGTTAGTCGTTGCTGCGTCGAGTTCATACCAAGTGCTTTGATCTGTTAGGGTGGTTGTGAAGGTCGAGCCACCCGTTTGGTACATCGCACCGTAGGGAACGCCGGTCCCGTCGCCAACCCAGAAGGTGTCGCCGTCGTCCTCTACCTCGAACTCCCCTGTTGAGAGCGATAGAGCTATGAAATTGTCGTCTGTTTTGAGGGTGCTTGCTGCGCTCCGGTAGAGGTTGGTGTCCGGGCTACCGAATTGAATCCCCTCAACCGCCGTCCCACCCGTACCTGAGAGCCAGATTGCCCCACTGTTGGTGGCTCCGACTCGGATACCATAGCTGTTAACAGCGTGGGACAGGTCTTCTATTTGGACTCCATATTGGGTGCCGACAGTTGTAGCGCCCCCGGATGAATTTTTAACCAAGAGTCCACTACAGTTGGTAATCCCGCCCAGGGCGCCATTCCCGCCGTCGCAACCTTCGTCGAGAAATGCGTAGGCGGTGGTTATAACTCCGTCTTCCGTACCGCCTTGAATTTCTACTCGACCAGCAAACGCACCACCAAGACTGATGAGCCCATCCCCTCGGTGCCTGAGTCCAGCCCTCACCCCTGCGGCGCTGCCGACCCTGTTATTGGTTCTCGTAAGGTCCCCATCGTTTGCTTCTGCTGTGTATACAAAGGCATTAACGCCAAAGCTCTGGCTGGTAGTTGAATTATCATCGGTTGCTACGTCAGTGACAAACAAGCCCGCTCGACGTGATCCGGTATCCCCCGTCTGCACCTTGCGGGAAACAAGCATATCGATCGTAGCGCTAGGGTTGGTTTCTATCGGGGCCCCCCCGAAGCGGCTATAGGCAGACCCATCTTCGTCCTCGGCTACGAAGATCGCACCCGTGAAGTCGGTGTAGCCGGAGCCTACAACTTGGGGGTCGATCAGAAGGTTGGTGTCGTCATAGGAGATGGTCGCGTCGGAGCCGGTCCCGAAGGTGGCGTTCACGTCATCGTTGAAGATGAGGTCGCCAGTCATTGTGCCGCCAGCCAGGGGGAGAAAAGAGCTGGGGTTGTTGTCGATACTTATGTCTTGGACATGTTTGAGATCCCAGGTAAAACCATTAAAGAGCCATGTTGTTGTATCACCAATCTCTGTTATAAGATTCTCGGAGCCGCATGACAGTGTCCCTCCACAGATGAAAGTGATGTCGGCCGTACTCTGATCCAGGATAGAAATCCACTGACCCTGTATGCCGTCGTCAAAGTTTGTAATGGAGTTTACTGCACCGTGACCTATCGCGGTTTTCCAGAGAGCGCTACCAAGTACGCTAGGTGTTGTATCGTTGACGGTAAAAAACTCATACGTTCCAAGGCCCAACGAACCCCCGATAAGAAGGTGGTCGACTGTCGTTGTACCGAAGAACGTCGGGCTCCATGTACCGTCGCACACCTTCTTGCTCCCCACACCCAGCAGCGGGAAAGCAAGCAAGAGCACCAGCGCGATGTGGGACCAGCGTGTCACTTGGCCGCGCGCTTGAAGCACTGCACGGAAACGCGGGCGTCGTCGCCGGAGGAGTAGCTCGCCACGTCTATGTAGATCAGCGGGCAGTCGTAGCCCGCGAGCACGTCAAGCCCGGTCGACGGGTCGCCGGTCAGCGTCGCGTTGTTCACGATCTCCGACGTGTTGGCGCTTACGGTCGTGCCGAGGCTACAGCGAACATTGATCGTCGTGTCGTAGGTGGTCGCCTCAACATCCGAATTGAAACGCACCGACCAGTTCTCGCACATGCTGGTATTGAGAAGCGGGCTGTTTTCGTCCGCATCGAAGTCGGAAAAGCACATCGACAGGAAGCTTGCGAAACTGCAAGGCTGTGTGCCCCCGGGTTGCGTGACCCAGACGGACTCCGCCGCCGCGGGCGCCGCGATCCAGATGAGGGCGGCGACCAGAGTGAGTAGTTCTTTGTTGCGCATGGTGTTTACCTCAAGAGTGGAGCAAGTTTGTCTAGCTGGGATTCCAGCTGCCTTTCTACGCTGATACGAACGAGCGCGAGCGCCCTACCGTCCTCCTTCGCCTGCGTGTACGCATCTTTAATCCACTTCACCCGCATCCCGTCTGTGACTTGCGGCGCGCGATAGTGTGGCGCGTTGACCACCACGTCGATGGCCCTGCCCGCGAACTCGCCGGTTTCTTTCTGGAGCTGGGTGTATTCCCTCGGCGTCAGCTCGACTCCGCCAACCTTGCGCTGGGGCAACCGCAAGCCGACTCCCAGCCGGAACATTTCCTTAGACGACTCGTCGGGTTCGGCCCGGTGGGTATAGAGCGGGGAGAGGATGTCGGGGCCGTAGCCCGGGTCGGTCATAATCGCCTCACCGCGCCAGTTGCGACGCGCCTCGAGCGTATCTGAGTACCCCGGGATTCGAGACTTGATCTGGTCGAGTGTCGTCCGAACCTCGCGCAAAACGGGATCGTCTACTCGGGCTATCTGGGCGACACCCGTTGGAACAACCGTCCCCGCGAGGCGCTGGAAGAAGCGCTCTCCGTAGCGATCCATATCGGACGCTGCTAGCGCGGCGTTTGCAACGCCCATGAGAAACGTCTTGGACGTAATGTTGCGACCCATAGCAAACGCGATTTCGGTGGCGATGTCTTCGGCGCCGTTCTGTTCGATGTGCCCTGCGATTTGCGTGTAGTCGGCGGCGATGCCAAAGATGGTTCCCCACGGCTCCATGCGCGCATACGAAATAAAGGCGTCCTGGTTGGGGTCGCCCTCCATCCCGAGCCTATCCGCGATCTCGCGCGGGACGCGCCACGCATACGGCCGGTAGCCCGCGGCGAACCACATCTTTCGGAGGTCGGGGTCGCTCGGGCCGGACCCAGTGACGTTGCCCTTCATGGACTCACTGGCAACCCACGCGGCAATCGACGAGCCGTAAGCTATCCGCGCCAGCGCAGCAGATCGCTTCGCGCCGCCTGCTTTCAGATCCTTCCGCACGGACTCCATGCCAAGACCCAATGGCGTCCTGCGCGCAGAGTGCTTGAGGATGTTGGTTGTCACGCGGACAAACGGGACGATTATCTTGCCAGCGGGGCGCGAAAAGAGTTTCTGCGCTCCCGTGCCTTGCTCGCCAAGAGACGAGGTGAACGTCTGCTCGCGGGCAACCTTGAGGGCGCTCTCGGTCGCCCACTCGGGCGGGTTCTTTTTGAACTCTACGGTGTGCCTAGCCAGCGCTCGGCCGCTCAACCCCTTCTGGAGCCCGGTTCGCATCGCCAGCGCGTTGATCTCTTGCCGCTTGGCTATCGACTTGAAAAGTTCGTCACCCGCCATCAGAGCGCGACCCGGCAGCCTTATGGCCGACCCCTTCAACCCGCCTATCGACCGATACCGCTGCTGCTCGAGTTTGGTGGCTGGGTCGAGCATGGTGTTTTTCCCAACCATTGTCTTGGCCGCTAGAACCAAACCCTCCCGTGAGCCCTCCACCACACCGAACAGGCGCGCGGTTCCCTCGCGGATAAAAACACGGTCTTTGACGGGCCCCTTCCCGCGGGCGACAGACGCGCCGCTACGGACGGCATCGTACATCCCCGCAATGTAAGCCTCCGGCGACGCGGAAACCGCAACGATGGTGTTGCTGGCGATGTTGACCATGTGCGTCTGCGGGCCGGACAGGAGGAAGTTGATCCAGACCTCCATGAGCTTGTCGCCAAAGTTCGCCTTCCGGTGGTGGCGCGCGAACCCGGCGAGCCCCTCCGGGGTGTCTAGTTCTGCAACCATCTCGGCGAAAGCCTCTAGGGACTCCCCGGGTTTGCCGCGGAAGTCCCTGATCGCCTCGCCCATTTCGCGCATCTCTCTGGTAGACGGGCCGGCGGTCATTTTCAGTGCGTCGAGCGCGCGACCCGCTTCTGCGGTAGCCCCCTCGGTTTTTGCGAGCGACCCCTCTGCGAGCGCGGTGAGGCGGAGGAACTCAACCTTGTCGGCGTCGGTCGCCTTTTTGGTGCGAATCTTCTCGCCGGCAGCGTGCCAGTCTTTGAGAATTTGTACGTTCAGCCTTCTAGTCGCGAGTAGTTCGTGGGCGTTTAGTGCCTGCCCCTTCTGCCCGGCAAGCATTTGTTCCACGGTGAGACCGAGCTCGTCTGCCAACTTCGCTGTCTGCTCGTGCGTGACGACGTTGCGCCGGGCCTCGTTGATCTCGTTTTTGTAAACCTCCGTCAACTGGACGAGGGCGCGCTTGAAGTCGGCCTCCCCGGTGATCTTGCTGAGGTTCAGGTTGATCGCGTGGCTGGGCAGTTCGAGATCGGAGTAGTCACGGCCCAGGAACTCGTTGGCTTTGCCAAGCGTGCGCTCGGCAGCGACGGCCTCTGGGGTCTTGAGGGTTACTTCGACGATCTCTTCGCCCGGCATCTTGATCTCTGCCGGCTTGCCGTCTTCGGGTTTGAGTAGGCGAACCGGCCGCGGCTCTCCGGCAGCCCGCACAACGCGCGATTTTACACCTGTTCTCGTAGCCCTCGCTGGCTTAGACAGGCGCGCGGACGCTTCGGTGGGCGTAAGGAAGCGGGCAGCATCCACATCCCAAAAACCGAGAGACGAGTCGGGGATGTTTTCTGGGACCGATTTCCCCCTAAAAAGCTCAAAGTGCTCCAACCCCCCAGCCCTCACTTCCCCGGTTTCGGGGTCGCGAAATGCTGGACGCAGTTCACCTGGGGCCTGTTCTTTTAGACGAGCGGCTCCGGGGTGCTCGGCCTCCGTCCTCGGGGGCGTCGAGCGAACCGACCGCGACTCCCCGTCAAGCGCTATGATGACCTCTTTGCGTGGCGGGCGCGTGCGAACCGCCCCCGGCTCCACGGGGCGCTCCGCCCGCAAACGGGGGCCGCCGGGCCCCTTCGCGGTGACTCCTGCGAGGATACCCAGCGTGGCGCCCTGTAGCGCGGCCTCGTCTGGGGTTTCGCCGCGGCTGAGGCCCATCTTCGTTCCGAGCGCGGCCAGCGTCCCACCGCGAGCCAGCTTGCTGAATGTCTCGGTCCCGCGGAAAAACACGCCAATGGCTGCGCCCTCGATCGCACCCAGCGCAGCCGCCTGCGGGCCCCTGTCGGACTCGGACAGCGCGCCGAGCGCGGCGAAGCCGCCCACTGGGCCGCCCGCCTTGGCGGCGATAGCCGCGGTGCCGAGGTTGATCGGGAGCCCGCCAACGATTCGGTTCACTCTTGAAGCGATCCCAACGCGCCCACCACCGAGGCGCCCCGACCACTCCATGTCGGTAGCCGCGAGCCCCCGGAAATAAAGCTCGGCCTTTTTGAAAGCCTCTACTTTGGGTAGCCCGGTCGCGTCGTGAAGAATTTGTGCAGCGCTGTCGATCAGCCCAAACGCATTGGCAGAAACCCTATCGTTGAATGATGCCGACGATTCCAGCACACCAGCGGCAAGATCCTTGCCGATAGTTACCGCCTCGAACGCGGCTCGGCCAAGGGCCCTGTCGACGAGGGAGGGGTCGTCCGCGTCGGGCTCCATTACGATCCCGGGCTCGCGGCCCGACACACTCACAGGTGATGGCTCGGGAACGATCCCGGCTCCACCCCGCGCGGGCGTCGGTTCAAGATTTATCGACACGTATTACTGACCATCCCAACTAGCTCTGTTGCCGTCAGAGTCTTCGATAATCAGCCAGCCGGCGCGGTGCTGGTCCATTTGCCATTCCTTGTTTTGGTTTGGTTTTACGACCCTCCAACCCTTTACGTCCGTGGACGCCCTGAACTCTCTTCGGAGTTTCTTGCGACTTGACTCTGCCTCTGATGGGCTAACCGTTGCGCCACCGCCCCCGGCGGGCCCGCCGCGGATAGCGGCATTCACGAGTTGCTTCATGGGATCCAGCCGGTTCAGTTCGTCGACGGCCCTCCTGACGTTGGGGTCCACCTCTCTCCCCGCTGCAATGTCGAGAATATATTGGTTCTTCATTGACTCGACTTGCCCGCGCGGCGTGGCTTGGGTGCGCTTCTCTTTGTCTAGCTCTCGAGCAAGCCCGCGACTCTCCGTGTCAACCGCGACGGCTCTGTCGCTGAGCTGCTCGAGGCCCCGGCCCGCAACGGCTTGGCCGCGCTCGCGCTCAAGCCTATCCATCCTGCCGCTGAGTTGGCCGAGGTTCCCGGTCGCGTTGGCTCTCTCGGCAAACGCGGCCTTCTCGTCAAATGTCCCACCGGGCCCCGTTGCCGCTAGGCCCTGTTCCGCCAACCCCTCTGACGCCCCGGTGCCAAGCGCCGCCCCCGTCTGCTCGTCTTGCTTTTTCTGCTCGTTGCGAAGCCGCTCGCCTTCCGAGAGCGTGTTCCATTCCGCATCCGTGATGCTGTTGAACTTCGGATCGGCGCGAAGGACTTTGACCTTGTAGCCCTTGGCGGCGAGCCCGGTGACAAACTCGTACTCCCTGTCGTGCCGGGCATTCTGTTGGGCGTCCGCGCGGTCGCGCCCCGCACGCGCCTGGTTGATCGCGCCGAAGTCGATGCCGCGAGGCTCTCTGGTTCGGAGGGGCGGCATTATTGATTTGGACCGTATGTATTCTGGCCCACACCACCATACTGGTTGAAGCCCGGAACGGCCCCCGAGCCGCCGCGATTGTTCATCGCCTGAAGCGTCTGGTAGTCGCTGATCGCGTTGGCAACATCGACGCCCGCGTTGGCGACCCCCTGCGAGAGCAGGTTGTTCGATACGCCCTGGATCGCCGAGCCGCCCTGGAACCCCTGGTCCGCCTGGGCGAGTTGTAGCGACGTGTTGAACGTGTCCGACTTCCCGCTGAGCAGCAGCCCGAGGTTGGTCTGCGCGACGCCCTGTTGGCCGCCGATGAGGCTGAGCGCACGGTTGAGCGCGATAAGGTCGGCGTCCTCGGTGGAGCGTGCGCGGAACTCTTCTAGGTCGCCCAATGGACGCCCGGGGTTGAAGCCGCCCGCGTTCGCCACTTCCAGCAGGTCGCTGCGCTGCTCGTCGACGCCGCGGTTCATCTCGCGCAGGAGCCGGCTCTTCTCTTCGGCGCGCAGGCCCGCAATCCCAGACGCAGAGGCGTCGGGGAGGTCGGCGAGTAGATCCCTAATCTGCGTCTGCATGTTGAGCTTGGCTTGGAAATTCCCGCGCGACGCCTCTTCGGCGGATTGCAGCATCGGGCCGAGTCGCTCTTGGTATGCAGCGTCAGCGGCGAGAAGTTCGTTCATGCTGTTGTAGCCCGAAAACTGGAGGATCATGTTCTCGAGCCGGTTTATCTGCCCAGAGCTCAGGTTCGGCGCCTCGGGGCCTGTGAAGACAGCGTCGAAACTAGCCCCCCTGTCCGGCCGACCCGCCCTAGACCAGTCGAGGTAAACCTGGAGGTCGCGCATAATTTTCCGCTTCCGCTTGTTGGAAAGCGTCTGCGATGAACTGATTTCCCCTATCGCGATGTTGATCGGCGAACCCTGCATCAACGACGTCGGATCGTAGATGCCCTGCTCGATCAGGTTCATAAACTCGGCGATCTTCAAGCCGGGAGAGGTGTCCAGGTTCGACGCGCTTACGCTCGGGGAGGGGGTTTTTGCCAAAAGCCCGCCCAAGATCCCGCCGGCCGAACTGGCTAGGCCACCGGCTATTGCTGCTCCTGCCATTACTCTTCTCCCTCGCTCATCCCGTCGGCTCCATAATCACGTCGACCCACGTGATCGGAACAACGTCACTATCCACGTCGGCTCCAAACTCGTTTCTGTGGAAAGCGTCGTTGTCCCCCATGCCCTCTAGGGTGTAAGTGCATGTCGTACCCGCCGCGGGTGCGTCGTTTACCCAGAACAGGTCCGCGGTCACAATATCCGCCTCGCTACTGCCGCCCGAATTCTCTGCCTCTACCGACTCGGTGGTCCCGTCTTTGGTAGCCGCAGCGCCGCAGTTTTCTCTAAGCCTAGCGTGGAACGACATGCTGGCTGCCGAGCCGCTTTCTGCGCTGATTCTGCCGCGCACCGTTATCATGTACCCGGGCGCGGGAACCGTCACCGCACACGTCACACCAGCGTCCGTGAAAGTCCCAGACGCGAAGTGATCCTCTGTGGCCGTGGTTATAGAGTCGTAGCAATGCACCTTGCCGCCTCTCGGCAGCGGGTCCGTGTTGATCTCGTACACGCCGACAAACTTGAAGCTGCAATCATCGTTGGCGGTAACGGCCAGCAGTTCAATGTCCACGTCTGTCGGGGTAGAGTCTGTCTCGAAGGTTCCCGCGAGAACCTGCCACGTCCCGCCGTCGTCTGATACAATCGTGATGTCGGTGTCTGCGCCGCTGGTCCCGACGCTGCACGTCCCAACGTCGTCCTGCACAAGCGCAATCAACTCGTAGACCACGCTTGCTTTGAGTCCGTCGAGCACCTGTTCAACGCCGGAGTTTGCGTCTGCGGTGTCGATGACCCGCAGCGCGTTTCCGTCACCGTTGCCCTCGGACTCCACAAGCGCGATCACTTCGAGGGTGGTGGGCGTTTCAACGCGGGTCCACCCGTCGCCGTCCGCGCCGGTAGCCAGCGTGTCAAGCACGTTGAACCCGCCGTTGTAGATCAGGTTGCCGGGGCGGTGGGGGCCGTCGATCCAGCTTGCGTCTGTGTCTGTGCCGGTGGAAGATGCGACCAGAGTCGCGCTTCTGCCTACCGTGAGTTCTTCGAGTTTGAACCGGATCTGCGCGAGTTCGATCTGGAGGTTCGTAGCGAGCGTGGTAGCTTCGCTCGTGCCGGGGTCGGAAACGGTGGCCTGCTCACCCTCGGTTGCTGAGTAGTCGTCAACGATGTCGGCGTCGAGCCCCGCTACGGTCTGGGCCACCTTCGTCAGAACAATCGCGGCGTCGGAAGCGATGTTGGCATCGTCGAGTTGGCCGTTAATTTCGGAGTAGAGCGTGTCGAAGTCGGTGTTGACCTCTGCTGCCGACGCGGCCACGCCATCCACGAAGGCTGTCGTGCCAGAGCCCGCCTTGATGCCACGCGTAACCGTTCCCGCGTGCGTCACTGACGCGCACAGAACCAGCGCCAAAGCAAGTAGTAGTTTTCGTCTCACTATCCCGTGTCTCCCGTGTCTTCACCAAGGCCCCGGAGTTGGTAAGCAATCGAGCTTACGAACCACCGATCGCCTTGGTGGTCAATGGAAAAGCCCAGCGTGCGCCCGGAGCCCTGCGCGTAAATCTTCGCGTCTCGAATCGGGTCTGCGGTGCCCCAAACATCACTGCCCCAAATCATCGTCCCCCACAGCCCGCCCCTCGAAGATGGCATGGTGATCGGATATGCCTTAGATATTTTTCTGTCGTAATCAAAGCGGGCGCGCAGGGAGGGCTCGAACGTGCCGGCGGGCCCCACCGTGACCAGGACGTCACCCAGGCCCTTCGTCGTGCTCATCGACCCGTGCGCGTTATGGGCCGTTTGGAACTCGCTCTTGTACGACGACGGGCTGGCAACGCCGTCGAGGTCGAGCCATGCGTCATCGTCGAAGTACCCGACCTCTCCGTCCGTCGTGCCGGCGTACATTCGCCAGACGTCATCTTCGTCTCGCGCGTACAGAAGTTCGTTGACCTTCTTGCCGCCCGCGAGATACCAGATCGACCAGCGCGCGTTTTTGGCGGTGATCTCTTCATCGCCCGCCACGTCGAGACAGAGGATCGCGTCGTGCGCCGTGTTGGAGCCCGTCGAGACGGCGTACAGCACGCGGCCGTTACGTCGATCGTATTCTCCGACGGTGTACTTCAGCCGTGAGCGGTTCAGCGTGTTAAAGAACGGCCGGATCTTCCACGAGATGAACGCCTCTGTCTTCGACCCGAATTGCTGGCTCTGCCGGATCGTGTGGATGCCCTGCTCGCTCATGTAGATCGCATCGCCGGAATCCAGCCCGAGGTCGACGTAGGCCCGCTGCCCCACGCAGCCGTTGGAAATCTTGTCGTTCACGAAAAACGGTACGTTGAACCCAGACGTCGGGTCGAGCTTGACCACATGGATGTGGTCGTTGTAGAGCAGGAGCAGCCAGTCCCCGGTGTTGTCGCGGAAGCCCGCGAGCCCGGTGTTATGGCTCTTGCCGTAAGCGGTGTACCCTATGGTGTTGCCGACCTTCCAGTTGGCCGCAACGGTGGGGTCGGTGCCAAAGTCGCAGAACCGGACGGTCGAGGCGTTGTTGTCGGGAAGCGACGTGGCCGGGTTCAGGCCGCCGAGGAAAAGGTAGTTGCGCCACGCGAACACGTATTTCGGCAGGAGCGCGTTTGTGCCGGAGTCCACCGCCGCGATGGCTGTGGCGCCCGTGCCGACGACGCCATCGGTGTACCAGAAATCGTCCGTCCCTTGCAGGCCGCCCGCCGCGTAGGTGTTGTTGTTGTGCGACGCAAATGTCCAGATGTTGTTCTGCCCACCCGTGATCGTTGCTAGGTCTGGGAGCAGGGCCGCGTCGTTGTAGAACACGGCCTGCCCAACGCCGTCGTAGCCCACGGCGAGTAGGTGTCTCCCGGCGTCGACGCCCTCGCGGTGCTCGAATAGGCCCTGGATCGGGTTGCCGCCGGTTGTCGCGTTCTCGTATTGCTTGCCGGATGCCTCCAGCCTGAGCCCCGGCCGGGTGCCGATCGAATCGCCCTTGTGGACGATGTTTCGCGCCTCCACCAGATCGCCCGGCGCGAGCGCGTGGGGGTTCTCGTTTTGGTTCAGGCCACCAAAGCGGGTGATCGCGAACGGTTGGTAGCGACCCATCAGGGCGCCGAGATGGTCTGCGACGCCCAGCGGCGGCGCAGGTCGCCGTGGGGTCGGTCGCCAAACGCGCGGGGGATGCGGCGCCGGTTGGGTTGCCGCGACTGCTTGTTCAGCGCGCGGGCGATACGCTTTTCTACCTGCCGCTCGGCACGCTTGGCGGCCTCGGGGTCGTTCTGCATACCAGAGTCCAGCGCGAACTGGTACGCGAGCCACTCGATGGCGTGGATGATGTCGTTCGGCACGCCCGGCCACTCGTCGGTCGCCAAAGACAGGTCGGCGTGCTGGACGCGGTAGCTGTACCCGAGATGGACGTCGGCGTTGGGAATCGGCCAGATTGTGCAACCGATCCCAGTCACGGCGTTTGCGTTAGAGATAGAGTCCCACGCCGTGCTGGACGTTCTCGCGGTGCTCGTAATGGTCCCGCCGACCATCACGACTTCAGGCCGGTCGCCGCGGCTGTCCGTCGTTCTCGGCACCCACTGGTCGAACTGCATCTCCCGCTCGACGAACTCCAGCCGAACCGGCTCCTCTTCGTTTCTCACCGACAGGACGTCTTTGACTGTGGAGGGGAGGACCACTTCATTGACGTAGGTTTCCCACGCGAAGACGGCGGCGCTGTCACCGACGCCATCGACAAAGAAGTTGCCCGAGATCGTGACGTCGAGTTGGGCGGCCCCCTTGCCTATAGAGGTGATGATCCACGACGTGTTCGGCTTCGACGAGTCCGTGACCAACAGCCGCGCCCGTGCTCGGTTGCCGGAGCACCGGAACCCGGCGAGGTCTATCGCGTCGTCGTCTTCAAAAACTTCCCCAGAGCCCGCATCGGCGGAATAAAACAGCCTCGCGGCGCTTGCGTTCAACGGAAGCTTTTGGGCCACAAACCCCAGATACGTCCCTGACTGGCTCGTCGGGTAGAACAGCCGCCCGTCGTGGTGAATGTCGAAGTCCCAGTCATTGCCCTCCAGAACGGCCGAGCCCGCGTCGTTTAGGAGGCCGATGATCTCCTCGGTGAGTTGGTCGTCTGCGGAAATCAAGTCGATTCTCTCTTCGCGCAACTTCCCCCGCACCGCGTTAATCATCTGGAGCAGCGCCATTTACTTCCTCTTTGCCACAAAGGGCTCCAGCCCGTTGAGCGCGCGGCACTCCTTACAGCGCCGCTCGTGCGCGGGGATGCCCTTCTTGGGGTTCAGGCCCGGCTTGCCGCAGAGCGTTGCGCCCTCTTCGCGCTCGGGTGGGGCCGGGTCGCCTGCGGTGGCGGAGGGCGGCTCGGTTTCCGTCGGGGCATCGTCACCGTCAGGTTCCGGCTCGACGGCCGCGGCGCTCCCGGCCCCAGCGAGTTGCGAGACTTTCTTCGCGTAGTCCGTGGCGGAGAGCAACCCCTCGGCGTGCAACTCGGTCAGCGCTTCTAGCTTGATGACGATTTCGTTGCCGCCGCCGCTGGACGAAACGCCCAGGTGGTTCTCGACCTCGGCGACCTCCTCAGCCGTCATCTTCGCGCGGCCCTTCTTGTCGGCATACGACTGGCAGAGGGTGTCCATCCGGGTGCCCCCGATGCCCTCACCCTCGTGGTCATAGAGTTTTTCGGCCTTGCCGCCGACGGCGTTGGGATCGAAGCCGATTTCCAGCAACTTCGCGGGGTTTTCAGGGTCCACCCGCCAGGCGACGTAGTTTGCCGCGTCCCTGATGGGCAGGAGATCGAGGTTGCCCTTGAATACGATGTCTGGGTCAGTAGCCCGGAGCAGCGCGAAAAGCTCGAGGTGGTTGTCCTTCGCCTTGGCCTTGTACGGCTCCTCGCTCATCAACTCGCCAGTGTCCAGCACCGCCCAGCGGCGCTCGGGTGCTACCTGGGAAATCGTGAACGGCTCCTTGTTCGCTCCCAGCACGGGTAGGCCGTCGCGCGTCACCACCAAATCGGGGTTGCGGTGCGGGTTCGCAACGTAAGACCCGGGAATGATCTGCCCCCTCTCCTTGACGAGAATGGCTTGGGCTGCGGTTGAAAAGGGGTCGGGTTGCCCGACCTGTGGGAATCCAGCGGGTGCGGCACTCATCTTGTCTCCTTCGGTGATGCTTCAAGGATGCGGAATGCACCCCATACGCACCGCCTGTTGTCAGACGACCGTGTTTTGCAAGTCGACGATTTGCACCTCTCCGTCGATGGCGTCTGTGACCATCACGCCAACGACCTGCGTTGTCTCGAACGGAACGACGGTCACGCTGCCGCCAGAGAGCGACTCGGCGACCTCGACGTCTGCGGTCAGCGCTTCGAGCCTCCCAGAGACGTCAACCGACATCTTGACCGCGGTGCCCTTGCGCGCCGCGCCACTGACGAACACAGGGCAATAGCCCGCGCGCTGCGCCCAGAAATACTGCGCGGTCGAGTCTCCTGCTGGGACATCGACGTTCGGCACGCCGACGAATGCGTTGCCCTCAAGCACCGAATGGGCGGCGAACGAATAGCTCTGGATCGGGTCGACGTACTTGTTCTGGAGCAGCGTGACCTGCGTGCCGGCGTCGCTGGCAACGACCACCGCGTCTCTGAGCACGATCTCGCCGTCTGCGGTCGCGGCCGTAAACGCCGAACTCCGCTCGATTTCGTAGATGTTCCCCTCGCCGCCCCCGTCCACGACGGCCATGTAGCCATCATTGAAAGCGTTGGCGGCGATAGCCGAGCCTCCTGCGGTGATGCCGCGGATCAAGGTTTGCCCGATCGCCAGCCCGGCGGTCGTGATGTCGAGCGACTGCGTGGTGCGGTTCATTGGGGCGGAAGCCAGCGGCTCGCCGCGCGTGAGCGCAGACGACCCGGTGTGGCTGCACCAGACGTAGGAGCGACCGCCCAGGAAACCCACCGTCCCCGGCTGGAGCCCTGACGCCGTGTAGACCTCCTGCGTGTCGTAGATGGAACTCCCGCCACCGAATAGGTTCGGTTTTCCCATGTGGTTCTCCTTTTCGTTCCGCTACGGCGCGATGGTCAAGAACGTGGCGTAGGAATCCGCAGCGGTGGTTACGGTCCAAAGCGACTGGCCGGTCCGCTGCTCGAAATAGCCGTCGAGAACCTGGGCCTGCCCGGTCGTGGTATCGCCGGCCATCACGCAACTGCCAACGGCAGTAGTTAGGTCGTGCTCTGCGGAAGCCACGCCCCACGTCTGGCACCAGAACCACTGCGGGTTGGTAGTGCCCGCGGCCACGGCAATCGGTGCAACGCCGCAACAGAACTGGTCCTGCCCGGTGGGTTGGATCACCACGTCGGCCCAGGGGTTCTTAGTGACCGTGCATTTCACGTCAGCATTGAGCGTGACCGGAAGCGGCCCGTCCAGCGTGAGCGGGAGCGCGGTGGTCGCGCCCCATGCGGCATGTTCGGCGATTGTCAGGATAATACCCGGGCCAGAACCCGCGGTGCCCGCGTTGATACAAACCGTCCCGCCAACGAACTCGCCCGCAACCGCGGTTGCCGATCCGCCCTGAGTGGGTGTCACCGTGGTTTGTCCACCGAGGTCTGTAGCAATATCAATATCGTCCCAGTCGGTGTCTTGCACGGGCATGATGAGCCAGTTGCCCGCGACGATGGCCGCGCCCGTGCTGCGTGCGTAGTAAAACACGCGGCCGTCCTCTAGCACGCCCCGCGTGCCTACCCGGTGGGCGCCGCCAATGTAGTCGGCTGCGCTGGTCTGTGCGACTTGAAAAATCGATTGATCCGACTGGCGCCCATTCGTGAGGTAGGGCCGCAATCTGCTACTCATATTCGTTACTCCTCATATCCGTAACGCGCAGCCATCTCGCGGACGCGCAGGTACGTTTCGTTGTCGATCGACTTCATTTCGTCCCAGGTCATTGGGACAACGGCCTGCTGCCCCGTGTACACGGTTCCGTAATTGCGCGGATACGGCGGAACCTCCGGCTTGCCTTCGATCCCAAGCCGCTCGCAGATTTCCGGCCACGCCGCGTCGATGTCTTCGATGCGGAAGAAAAAGTCCGGGTTGTTCTTTTCGATCAACTCGTTCCACGCAACCCAAAACAGCATCGCGCGCAGCGTCTTTGGGTACAGCCCGCACGAAATCCCCGTGTGCCTTTCTTGCCAGCACCAGATGTACTGTGCGAAAGCCGAAGAGGCTAGCGAGGCAACCACCTTCAGGGGGTCGCGAACAAAGTGCCAAACCTGCTCGAACTCAAAGTCGCTGCGTCTTTGCCTCTGCTCGTCCTCTCCTACCCAGTGCGTCCCCGGATACCAGCAGTCCTCAGCGGCGAAGAACATCCCCACCGTTCCACCGGATTGGATATTCTCGTGCCCAGCCCGCACGCCGCTAGTCCGAAAGACCTTCGACATGAACTTCGTGCCACTGCGCGGGACTGCGAGGGCCAGCAGTTTCCGGTTATGCTTAGACACGCTGCTCCGATCGAGGGGCGAGCCAAACGACCCGCCCCTCTACGTCGTTGTTGCGTCTACGGTGCGACGCGCAGGTACGCCATGACGTGATCGCCATCGACGCCAAGCGAATACTGCTGCGCGACCACCACAACCGCGGCTCCCGCGGTAACGGTGCGACCCTCGGCGTTGTCGTTCATCAGCCCGACACCAACGCCAGTGCCCTCGCCAGCGAGAACAGAGCAGGCGCCCCATGTCTGGGCCCAGTAGTACACGGCGTTTGAGTCACCAGCGGGGACTGCAACCGGGTTCACACCAGCCGCGACGCCCCAGGCTGACGTAGGCGCGGCAACCGGGTCCATCCAGATGTTCTTGACGACGTGCGACCGCACGGTCCCGGTGAGTGCTATCATTAGCGGGTCGTACAGGTTGACGACGTACGCTGACGTAGCGTCCGTCGCGAGGTTGGACTTGATCTTGTACGCGATCCCGTTTCCGGTCGTGCCAGAGTTCATGCACCAGAAGCCCTCGGCGAGTTCGTTCGCAAGCCAAGTCGTCGAGCCAGCCGACGTCACGGTAATGGCCGTGGCGCCGATTCCGGCCGCAGTAGTTACCATGTCATCCATGTCGGTAGACGCCACTTCGGCCGTCAGCACCTTGCCGATGGTGATATTCGTCGCCGAGTTGTTCCGCGCGTAATGGAACACGCGGCCATCGGAGAGCATTCCGCGCGTGCCGACATCGACCGTGGGATCTGTTCTCGTCTCCCAAATCCCCTGTTCTTGCGCCAAGCCGTTGTACAGAATCGGTCTGGGTCCAGTCATTTACATTACTCCTTACTTCCGGCAGGGGCGGTCCCCGGCCTTTCGATCCACGCGGCTGATTCCGCGAGGAGTGCGTCAGTCTTCGTGGCGCAGCGTCGTGCTACGCGGTGATCCCGGTCAGCTTGTTGCAACCGTATGTGCGGTTGTTCAAAATTGCCTGGCCCTTCCACTGCAACTCAGAAACGTGCGTCTCCTGGTTGCTGCCAGCCTTGAACGGCGCGAAGTTGAAGTCGAAGCCATCGAGAATCTTGACCTGGAAGCCGTCGTCGCCGACCCGGATCATGTTCATGTAGCCAGCCGGCGTGTTGGGCGATGCGACCACAGGGGTCGTGCGGAACGCCATCGCTCCAAACGAAGCGTCGGCGACATTCACTGCACCCGCGAAACGCTCCTGCGGCTGCAATGCTCCCTCGTAATACTCGTGAACCAGATACGGAACCACGATCACGGTCGGCTGGATCGTCCCCTCGGAGGCGTTGTTGTAACACGTTCTCATGTTGGGGATGCCCTGCGCGGCGAACGAGCCCGAGGCGAACGTGCGCGAAGCCGGGGCTGTGCCGCGCAGCGAGATGCCGCGCGAGGCGTAGTTGACATACGAACCCGTAGCCAAGCCCTGCACCGTGCCGCTTGCCGAGCACAGCGTGTCGTAGCTGGTGATCGCGTTGGCGGGCGAGGACGTGGTTTGCAACGCCGCGCCGATGTCGTCGGCAGCCGCGAGTAGCACGCTCTCGGTCTGGTCGGCAACGAAATCAATCATCGCCTCTTCGCCCCTATTGACGCCCCGGTCGTAGTCCGAAAGGACCAGCGCGCCACTGGCGTGAATCCAGTTGGCTTGCAGGAGGCGAAGGTTGTCATCCGGCGACACCGAATGTTGGGCGAATGGTCCGGCCATCCACTGGAATCCGGTGTGCTTCCCGAGTCGTGCGCGAATCTTCACAGACGCGCCACCCACCTGGGTCGACTTGCCGGCGCCGCGCATCTTCACGCCGCCGAAACTGCCGAGATCCCTGCCCAGCATGATGGCGGTCAGCGGGTCGTGGCTGAAAACGTGGTCGCGCACCGTCTTGAGCACGTGGTCGCGCGTCGCGGCGTAGATCCGCAGGTCTGTCTGGGTCATGGTCTGTTGGGCAATGCCCATGATGGTTCCTCCGAAACGAAATTACGGGGAGGAGTTAGACCGAAGTGTTCTGCTCTGGGTGCGCCGCGAAATACTTTGCGGCTGCCTTGTAGTCCGCGAACTCCTTCGGAGCCTCCTGCCCTGTACTCAGCACCCTCGACGGATCGTCCGTCGCGAGATTTGAGAGTCCTTTTTGTCTGCGGAGGGCGAGATTTTCGGCGGCACGTTGGAAGGCTTCCGGGGAGGCGCCACTGAGCAGGATCCCCTTAACGGTGCTGTACCCGTTGGGGCCCCCGAGCGACTTCAGCGCAGTCAACCCCTTGTCGCCTTGCAGCGCCCAGGAGTCGATTTGCGTTGTAATCGTGGCTCGCAGTTGCTCCACGTCCTCTGGAACAAAACCGTGTTCCAGAAGAACCCTGTCCATGTGCTTCACCATCGTCTCTTTCCCGGAAGCCAGAGTGTTGGCGTTCGTGCTGGACTCGACTTGTGAAAGCCGCGCCGTCAGCTCCGCTATCGTCCGCTCCTCGGGGGTTTGGTACTCGTCTTCGTCATCGTTCCCTGCGGGTGCGCTCCCCTTGCGTGCGGGAAGCTGGCCGGTGTTCTCGTATGCCACAATCATCTCTCCGAGTCCCTCGCTGTTACGAAGCGAGCGGTAGTTTTCAAATACCGCCTTGATCGTCTTGGCGTCGAACTCGTCTACGAGTGCTTGCATGGGTTCGTACTGGTCGACGAGCTTCTTGTTTGCTGCCTCCGCGCTGTCCGCTCGGGACTGGAACGCTGTGACTTGTTCCGATGCCCACTTCGGATCTGTTTGTGCGCGTTGTATGAAGTCAGCCTCCGGGGGTGCCGAAGGTGTCGGTGTTGCTGTTTCCGTTGAAGCCGGGGCGCCCCCCGCTCCTGCCGGGTCGGTCGGTGCTGTTGCCGTCAAGGTTGTCTCCCTCGCCGTTGAAGTGACGGGAAAAGAAAAAGCGACCCTCGGATTCGCGGATCGAAACCCACGCTCCAAGAAGCCGCTTCCGAAAGCTTCTTTTCCCGATCGCGCCCCGTGATCGGCGGGGCGGTCGATATGTGTTCAGCGAACTACCGTTCGCGAAAAATCTCTGTCAGTTCCACTTCTTGCCCATACTCGGGCTCATACCATTCATTGTCGTCCCTCGACTCGGGCTCGGGTTCGCTGTGGATCAGGTGGTCGGCAATCACGTGGCCCAACCACGGCTGTATGTCGCTGACGCTAGGCACGCCCCTCATTGACGGTCCTCCTACTCACCTGCCCCGGGAAGCTGAACCCGGTTCCGTTGAGCTTGTGTTCGATCCGCGCGCCGCCCACGGGGTCGCCCGCCGGGTGATACCCCCAGTCGGCCATGTGCGCCTCTTTCTCGCGGGTCGATGAGTGGCTCAGCCCGCTCGCGTCGCTGTACTGCTCGCTGCCGTACACGTCGGTCGACGGCGCGTGGCCGCCCTCCCAATTCACGCGCATCTCGCCGCCGCAGCTCGCGCAGTCGGGGTACTCTCGGTACGCACACGCCACGCCGAAGACCGGCTCGTCGCAGTCGACGCAGTAGAGGTCTCGGATTTGGTGGGCCATTACGCGCCTCCCGCGCCGTTGGTGCCCGTGGGTGCTTGATCTGGCGTTGCGCCGACCAGCGTGGCGGCGTTGGCATCGAAGCCCTGGTTGGCCGCGCCCTCTTCGCCGGCCTCGCCACTCGCGGCGTCGCGGCGAATCGCGTCGAGCGTCATCACCGCGGCAGCGACAAGCGACTGCTTGGTCAAGTGCTGCTCGGGCGACTTGCCAAGCGCCAAGAGGTAGTCCCGCGCGGCCACGTCGACCTTGAACTGCTGGGGCATCGAGGCTGCTACCTGAAGGTGCGCTGCGGCGGCCTGCGCCTCAGCGGCCTTGTCGCGCTTGCGCGTGCTGCCGTGAACCACCTGGAGCTCGTAGTCGCCGTGGAGATCCCCCGGAGTCACCCTGCCCCACTGCTGCATCCCGTCGGCGTCAATCGCGCCCACGATGCGGACCAACTCGTCGCCCGTCTCTTCCATCGTCGCGCGCCGGCCCTGCATGTAGAGCCGGATGACGTCCCCGCTGAAGTCCTCGTAGGCGTCGGCGATCCGGGCGGTGTTCACGTCTTGGCCGCGCTGCACGTTGGCAGCCTCGGTTGCCGACTCAACGTTGATCCGCTCGGCGCGACCCATCTTGCCCTGGCCGGAGACTTGGCGCATGTCTTCGTCGAGCAGCGCGTGGAATTGGAGCAGTTCTTGGCCCGGGAAGGTGCCGGAACTCACAATCGCGAGGGCGTCCTTAGGGTCGACGTTGAATTGGATCAGTTCGTGGATCTCTGCGGTTTCGAGTTTGGTCAGTTCGTTCGCGTCGATCTTGTTCTTGTTGACGCCAACCGTCTGGATCAGCCGGAACACCAACTGCCCCATCATCGTCCGCAGCCGGTTCATCTCAAGTTGAAGCGGCGCGATCTCATCCATGATCGCCATTGAAAACGGCGTGTCCATCTGCTCGTTGGCTTGGAAGATGGAAACCGGCAGCGTCTCCCAGTCGATCGGCCAGTCGTCCTGTTCGCGCAATGTCTTATCGAGCCCGTCCAGCGTGATCTGAAACCACGTTCGCTCGCGCGACTCGAAGACCGTGTAGACCTCGACGTAGTTCTCCTTGTCGGGGTCGACGTTGTTGTCGAACTCCTCGGTCTTTGGCACCCAGTCGGGCTTGACGTTGCCCGCGTACTCGCCGAGGTTTTCCCGCGTAATCATGTTCGGATTGTCTTTGATGTCTTCCAGCCACATGATGTCGCGGAAGGCCATCCACCACATGCCGTCGTCAACGTGGAACGAACTTTGCGTCGGGTCTATCAGCACGTTCCACGGCTCCACGGCCTTGATCCACGGCCGGTCAGGCTTCGCGGGCCGATAGGTCTGCATCCTGCGCGGGCGGGTCTTTTCGCTGCCCTCTGTCTCAAACTCTGCTGATGGCGTGAACCCGTGCCGGACGATGCCAAACGGCCCGAAGAGGTGGTGGTCGAGCGCGCGGTTGGTCTGTCGCTTGAAGTTCAGCTCTCGAATGTCGTAGTTGATGAGGTGCTCGACCGGCGCGGCCATCCTTGTGGCTTCGGGCTGGTTCGGGAACATCTGCACGCGCGGGTTGCGCGCGGCGACGTCGCCCTTGATCGAGTTGGCGATCGGAAAGACCCGGTTTGCGGTGGCGTAGAACTCTTCCCGCAATGCGGGGCCAAACACCTTCCCCGCGCGCCTCCACTGGTCGCCGCGGTTCAACTCGATCAGCAGGCGCATGGTCGACTCGCCATCGCCGATCAAACCCTTGTCCGTCCACACGCCCTTGGCGAAGCGGAGGCGGTCTTGCCAGAGCTTGTATTGGGCTTTGGAGAGCGTCACAGGCAGACACCCTTGAAGCCAGAGAACGTCACATGGCCCTCGCGATGGTCGATGGCCGGGAGCGGTGCCAGCGGCCCATGCCGCGCGTGCCGGCGTAGGTGACGCCGCGCTCGGCCCGCTTGGTGCGTTGCGCCTCGGCGAGCCAGTCGCGCCCGGGAGCCTCACGGGCGGTCGTCGGGCGCGTCATCGCGAAGTACCGCGCCGCGTCGTAGGCGTGGTCGTCGCACTTCGCGTCAAACGCCGACGCGCCGTACTCGTCGGACATCTTCTCGCGGTAGCGTAGGTGCTTCCACTCGGTGACGGTCTTGGGGCAGCGGTCCTCGGCGACAAAGAGCATCGGGTGGTTGGTGCCGGGATCGACGCTCATCAGGTCCACGAGCCGGCGGTGGCCCACAGCGCGGTCGGCCTGCGCCTTCTTGTCGACGTCGATGACGTTCAAGCCGTAGCGGTTCATGTAGTCGGCTACCTGCGGCTGTTTCGGGTCGCCTGTGGCGTAGACAAGTTGGCTCTCGTGGCCCTCGAGCTTCTTCGCGATCTGCTCGACGAACTCGTGGGTCAGCATCTTGCGGCTGTAGATTTCATCGTAGAGGAGAAAGGCGCCCGACGGCATGAGCGCCCAGAACAGCGCCACGCAGGCGTCGGAGTAGCCGTAGTCGCACGAGATGTAGATTTGGCAGCTTTCGAGCCAAGCGTCGTCCATCTGGACGCGGTTTTGCGCGCCAAACGGGAGCACCATGCCGGTGTAGTAGACCCAGTGGCCCAAGAACTGCTCGGCGAAGTAGGGGTCGTCTTCGGCGCGACCCGTGGGGCTGCGGTTGGCGGCCTTTTTCTTCTCGCGCACGAACAGCGCGTGGTCGTAGAGCGGGTTGGCGTGCGGCGGGTAGGTGAACGAGTCGATTGACAGGCTGGGGTCTTTCTCCCCCATCTCGACCAGATCGCGCAGCCACTCGGCGCCCGGCTTCGGGGTGGTCGGGAAGATGGCCCACGTCGAGCGCTGGGCGCCGTACTTCTCCCAGACCCGGCGGTCGTGGTCTGCGGCCTCAGACTGCACCCACTGGGTGACGTGCTCGCCCTGTAGGGCCTTCTCATTCGTGGACGACTTGCCCTCAATGATCGCCTTCGCGCGGCCGTATGGGCCTCTGCCCCAGTCGATCACGATGAGCATGTTGCCGTTCTGCGGGTTGTTCTGGGCCTTCTCGATGTTGAGGGTCTTACCCCCCATCGTCCACCGCTCGCGCTCGTCGATGAGTTTCTCCCAGACGTAGGACCACTCCTTGTTCGTCTCGAAGGTGGTCCCGATCAGCCATTGCAGCGAACTCACCAGCGGGCGGTGCGGCATCGCGCGGTGGACGACCTCAGGGGCCGCCGAGTAGCTCTTGCCTGAGCGCGCGGGCGCCGCGACGATCCGGGTGTGCGCCTCGGACTCGTGAAACGCCTTCACCTCGTCGGCGAACATCTCGTACCCCATCGCCTCGAAGACCGCGGGCTTCGGGAGGATGGGGGTTGCGGGGATTTCACCGAGGATGGGCAACGGCTAGGGGCCTTCTGTGTGTCCAGACCCGTGTAGGCACCAGAGGGTGCCTTCGGCAGCCGCTTGGCCGTTGACGAACTCCACGGTCCCGGTGGCGATGTCGCTCACCCAGACTGACGCCTCGTCATGCGACACGTCGTCCGACTGCCACGCCACCGCTACCAGGCTGGGAAGGCGGGTTACGAGCGTGTCTCCCGAAGTGATTGCGTTGACCGGAATCATCGTGAGGGTCAGGTTCGCCGTGGGAAGCACGACCTTGCCGGCGCCTGCGGGCCCGGCCTGCACGGTGTCCGTCGATACAAATGGGCCCGTGGTCGGCCCGGCATTGGAAAGAACGTACCCGCGCGGCTGGATGTACTGGTCGTCCGTTGTGGTGGTAATCCTGGCGGCCAAATCAGGCCCTCCCTTAGTGTCCGGCCTCTCGCTCGAGGCTCTTTAGAAGTCTGTCGATCATCTTGACCCGCTGGCCAGTGGTTCCGGGGCCGACGGGTGGCAGCCGCAGCCGGGCGCGGTGAAGCTCTTTCGGGGAAAGGTTCCCGTCACGGATGGTCTGCTCCGCGAAGTCGAGCGAGTCGTTACCCCCCGAGGTGTGCTGCCAGAAGACCTCCGGCGCCTCGATGGCATCTGCGTGTGCTTGTCTGGACTTCTCGAGAAGGCGGATCGCCATGAGATTGTCCCCCTGTGCCTAAAAAATAGGCAGGTTCCTGAGTAGATACCGTGCTGTGTGGGGTCGTCAACCCCTGTGGGAAAATAATTGTCTCTTTTGGGTAATCGGATCCAAGGTGGGAAAAGATTTACCCACTCTGTCGGCGTGTCAATACACGTATTGACAGCCGCGGTGAGCGTGCTATGGACGGGGTGTTGGAGGTCGCGGCGTGCGGGGCGGAACAGTAGCCGAATGGAAGACACGGGGCCGCTGGGTACGGTCTATTCTGTGTCTAGGCGTAATCCGCGAACAGTCCCAGATAAGCGCGGGCGCGCCGCCGGAATCACGCTAAGGGGGATACCCCGGCGACCTCCAACATCCCGCTAGGAGGAAACCCCATGAGAACCACGATCATCGGCACGTTGGCGTTCATCGCCTTCGCAGCTATCCACTTCGCCGCCAGCACGTCACCCGCGCACTGCGAGGGGGTCACAAGTTGCCTGCCCACCGTCTGCTACAGCACCGCCGCGTGCTCCAACTCGGCCTGCATCTGCATGAATCCGGGGCCGCGGGGACAATGCGTGAGTTTCGATTGAGGGCGCCGTGATCGAACGCCGCGGCTTCTTGAAGCTCCTCGGGATGGCGCCGATTGCGGCGGTGGCGGGGGCGTTGGGGATAAAGGCGGCGACCCGCAGTAAGCCGGTGTGGACCAGAATCAGCGGATGGGACGTAGGGGTCGTCGACGACGCCGGCTACGTATACTGCTCAACGCCGGAGCCGGGCACCACGTGGCTGAGCGAAATAGTCAAGGGTGGCGAAGTGGAGCCGAGCTGGATATGGATGCCGTTCTATGAAGCGCCGTGATTTCCTGAAGTTCCTGGGCCCCGCGCTGATCGCTGCCGTGGGCGGGATGGCCGCGGCCAAGGGCGGCGGTGATGTCCGCCTGGGCCGGCAGGGGCGGTTCGGGGGGTTGCTGCACTCCTACGAGGCCGGCGACGTCCGGGTGGATTTCGACCCCCCGGTCCAAATCGTGGCGGGGCAGAAGGTTTCCTATTCACGCCGCGATGGCCACCGAGAACAACAGAACCGCACATGCGGCACCTGTCATGCGGCCTGGCCCTGCTGGCACGCGCCACGCAAGGAGCGGATGGATGATCTCGCCGCAGACATGCTCCGGTACGCGCGGATGGGCGAGTTGGATTGATGAGGCGCAAGTGAGCGAATTCTGGGCCGGCTTTCTCTGGGGCGTCTGGGTTTGCTGGATGATCTGGCTGCTCGAGCGCGAGGACCGCCAGAGAAGGGCGCGCAAGTGAGCCACTATTTCGCAGTCGCCTTGGTAGGCGCCGCCATCGGGGCCCTCATCATGCTCACCTATCTGGCTGTGCGCTGCGGCTAAAAACAGGTCGGCGTCTTCCAAAACCCCTTGCGGAACACTCAAGTGTGCGCTACTACAACCGAATCGTAGGGAAAGTTGCACCTTGAGCAAGCCCCGCAGCCGACAGAGAGCCCTCAGCGCGGCCCTGCCGTGGTGCAACCGTCACGCTGCACCGGAGCCTGCTCCCGCTCACGCCGCGCAAAGAGCTGGTGCGCGACCGGCTTAAAGACCCCCTGGGAGTAGCTCACCCAGGGGGCGCTTCTTGGTCAGAGAGAGCACAACCCCGGGCGCTGTGAGCCGCAGCAATGCCGGGGAGGCCAGCGGAGCCCCCAGAAGGCGAACCCGTATAGAGCGCCTGCGGGGCGGGGGCTTCGTTACCTATCCAACATCAGCGATTGCGCTCGCCTTTTTGGCGGAAGGAGGAACGATGAGCGATCCGAAGACCGGCATTACTCGCCATGAACTGTGCCCCGAGGGGATGGATGAGGAGGCGGGCGGCTCGTGGGTCACGTACGACGATCACCTCGAGGCCGTCCTCGCCGAACGCGAGCGGTGTGCGGGGGTGGCGGAGGAGGGGCGTTCCTGGCACAAGCTTCCAAGCCCCACCATTCAGCGAGAGAAGTTCTACCAGAAGCACATCAAGTCAGCATGGGCCCAGTGTAGTAACCGGATCGCTGCCGCTATCCGCGAAGACCCCTCATAGCGCTCCAAACTACCAGCAGCGCTCGCCTTTTTACCAAAAAACTACCATTTTTTAGGCGATATTGCGAGTGGGTGGGACTGTCTACTACCGCACCCCCTAGGCGTCGGGGGGGATGAGCGAGGACAGCCTGTCGTCAAGCGCCGCCCTCATTGCCTTCGCATCCCGATCCCCCTGGCTGAGCAACTTCAGAGTAATTTCGCGCGGGCCGATCGACACAACCTCCAACTCTTCGCCCTTGATCTTGACAGTCTCGCCGACCGCGATGCGTTGCATCCAAGTCTCGGCCAGTTCGTCGCCTACAAACTCCCCAGATGTGGGATTCATCTCGCACCTCCTGTGGATACTCCATAGCATACCTGCTTTTTTATGCAAATCACCAAAATCTAAGGCTTTTATTAGACAACGGCGCGTTCTGGTGACTGTCTATGGCAGGAGCAGGCGGGAGGCCCCCCGGCCCCCCTTCGCAGCCTCGAGCTCGCCCCCGTGCGGATTAATGTCCGATAACGGGTATTCTGTAAAGTAGAGCCTTCGCTGTAACCCCGCGTAGTTGCTCACCTACTCGCTGAACGTGTGGAATAACACTCGGCGAGAGGGTGGGTACGATGCAGGACTTTCGCCTCTCGTGGTGTGGTGGTATGGGCCCAGGTGATGGGCTGGCGGCGGAGTTTTCAGGGCGGGGTAGGGCGTGCGGTTGACGGTTGCATGCGCCCATCCGAATGAAGCGATGAAGGGGAGGAGCGATGAGCGAAACGGCGCCAACACCCGAACAGAGAGCGGTGAGCATCTGCGTGATCGCCAAGGCGGTGGGCAAGGGGTTGCCTCGAAGCCACACTGCGCGCTGTGGTCATTGCAAGCTGGTCGCAGACCAGATCAAGGCCGCTGTGGCGGTAGAGTGCGCACGGCACAACCCGCCCATATGGAGCCTGGCGGGGCGATCCCCACTCGACCACCACATGTAGTGGTCAGCCCAGTTCCGGAGCCACATGTAGCGGCCCGGCGCTCCGCTTGACACGTGTGCTATCATCCTTACATGAGAGAAAAGCACCTGAGCAAGTGTTGGGGTTGCGGGGGGCGGATTGTCGATCCGGAAACACCCGAAGCTCCCCGCTGTAAAGAGTGCCACGACAAGTGGAGGCCGGCGGCTCCCGAGCCAACAGCGATCCGTGAAAGGTTTGGGCCGACTGATCGCGGCCCAGATTTGCTGATGCGGGAGCGTGGTTGACGGTTGCCCAGACCAACCTTGGGGTTGGATATGACAGGGTCAGGGTTGGATAAGCTCCGTCGGTCCAGTCTCAAGCCTACAGCGGACACGGAGCAACGGCCGCAGGGTGGCTTGTTCTGTTTGCGCTGGACCTCCCGCCCGGCTGTCCCTAGCCCGCCATGGGTGCTGCCTCGTCAATTCGAGCGCTTCACGCCCGGCTAGTATCCAGGCACCCATCAACGACCGCAGTGTAGCGAAGGGGCCACCGACGTCAAGTGTTCCACATGGAACACCCACCCAGCGTCCCGGCTAGTTAAAGAAACGCGCCCCTCTTGAATAGCGCCCCAGCCCGCGCAAATTCCTTGAATTAAGGGTGCCTGCGGTGCGGACCTGCTCCCGATCGCCGCTCTCAAGCCATCCTCGAGCGCCAGATACACGTCGGCGCGCCGGTGGTGGTGGGTTAGACCGATGCGGTCTCGCCGCACTCAACGCAAGCCATGCCTTGGCTGATTGACCGAACCTTGTGCAGACACGGGCCAGCGGGCTTCGGGATGTCGCGAATCCCCCACTCGGCTTCCTCGTAGCCCGGCACAAGCCGCTCTTGCGCCTCGCGAACATCCGCCAGCACTCCTCGCGCCTCTGACTCCGTCCACCCAGGATGCTCGCAGCTCTGATACTCGAGGCAATGGCAAGCCTTGAGGATCTCCACCGGGGAGTAGCTGGGCTTGCCCATTGCGATTTCGTGGGTTCCATAGGTGAAATTGCATCCGACCGGACCCGGTAGGTCATTACCCTCGCAGTCGGGGTAGCGGTGCTCAACGCTTGCGCGGTTCTCATCCCAGAGCATCTGGCCCAGCTTGGCGAGCGTCTCCCACTCGGGGGCGCTGTTCCAGCCTCGCTCTTGACTCTTGCGCCACGCGTCTACGATCGCCCAGATGTGCTCGCGTCCTACCATGAAAGCTGACATCGTGCCACCTCACTCGGGATAATCCCCGCCAACAATCCCGATGGACCCGCAAGCCCACCGGGATAGGTTGCGGCGATCAGTCTTCTGATTGGCCCCAGCGCCGAGCGTCAACATCGGGGAGGCGGACAACCGTAAACCCACGAATAAACCCCGGTCGGTCTGCTATTCTAATTTGGGCTAGGGCCAGCCTCGCGCCCTCTTCCGACGCCCATACAGCAGTGTCCAAAGGATCCGCCGGGTTATCTCCGTGCGCGTAATATCGGGGATTCTCGACTCCGTAGGGTCCGGTCTCCCTGAGAACCCAAAGCTCAGGCGCAGGGCACTCTTCACAGATCACCTCGTCTGGAATGCCATGCGCGCAGAATCCTGCCGCCTCGCGTGCTGCCGTGAGTGCCTCGGCTTCCGTATCGAAGGGGCCGATGGGGTCGGAATCCCAGAGGCAGCCGGGGGAGCCGTGGGCGTAGTACCATCGGAGCCTCCGCGCGTTACACCCCTCCGCGCGGTAACTTGGATCATCGGAATGGATTAGGTTAGGCGCGCAATCCGCACAAGCCTCAAAAACCTCGACGTCCGGCAGCGCGTTCGGCTCCGTTTCCCTCGATTGGTCGGTGTAGTGGTAGGCCATCGGTGCCCCTTTCTAGTTGTGGTGAAACCGCCACGAAGCCTCGCACTCCATGTCGGTGGTACACTGTGAAACCGCCACGGGCGCACAGCCCGAAGCGATAGCCAACACCACCGCGGCCATGACGACGGCCGCGACGGTTGCCAGAAACCAGTCTTGAGCTCTATTCGGCATTATGTGCCCCTTTGTGATTGACAATCTGATCTTGTCACACGTTTCGGTATCTGGCAAGGGGTCTTAACGATTATCTCGCATCGGACGCAAAATAAATTGCCCCTCGGGGCGCTCAAGGTTTCTGGCGCTCCGGCCGAAACACCCCTTGCGCGCTCGAGCGCGATCGGCTATCGGTCCGCGTAGAAGTCTGAGAACCGCGAGCTCGGCGATATTGAATATCGCTTTCAATATCCCTGCGGGGTGATTATGGAAGTCGATTCCAGAATCTCGAGCTCTGCTCCAGCATGGGGACCGGAGCGGTATTATATGCGAGGGGGTGAATCCTTTTTGACTTCCGCGCGGGAATCAGTATAAATAAGCAAGGGGCAAATCCTTTTTGGAGGCAGCATGGGGACCGTGACGAAAACTCGACGCAAGCCTGGGCCGCCGCCGCACGCGGACGGTGGTTACGTGGTTGTTCCGATCAACGTGCGCGAGAAGACGCGCGACAGTATCGACAGGGTGGCGCAGGCTGCGGGGCAGAGCCGCTCACAGTGGATGCGCGAGGCGGTCCTCAGCGCGGTGCGAGCCTACCACGGCTAGACCTCGCACAGCGGGCACTGCCAGCCTTGGCGGGTCACGGCTTCACCTCGGTGGCCTTGGCGATGGCGTCGTGGGCGATCTCCCTCATCAAAAAACAGATCGACAGATTTGAAATCGGCTCGTCTCGGATCTTCTTGAGCGCCGCCAACAGGTCCGGCGCAGCCTCGATCAGCCGAGCGTCGGCCTCTCCTGGTGCCATCCCGCCGCCGTGTGACTCGTAGATGCTCAGGACGTCTGGCTCCAAGCTGTGTGTGTCGACCAGGCTTTCCCACTTCCACGGCCCCGGTGTGTGCTGGCTCACAGTTGTCTCTTTCGCCACCCTCGATACCTCCCCTCGGTGATGTTCTTCGCCTCAGACGACAACTTGAAGCCGAAGCCGTTCCACGCCGCCTTGCCGTTGACGATGAGCCTGCCCACCCACCGTTTCGACGGCGGCAGACTCTCCACGATCAACTCGACCCCAGCCTCCGGCTTGGCGGTGACGCGGTGCGGTTCGCCGAACTTCACGTTCCAGTGGACGTCAGCCATCGCTCTCCTCCCGCGCGCCTACCCACGCCTCTTCGTAGGTCGCCTTGAAAATGTCTGGCTTACAGGGATACCACTCGCCGTGGACGCCGCGTATGATCCAATCGCCCAAGCTAATCGACAACCACCCTTCGAGCGTCTTGATTTGCCAGCAATGCCTCCAGCGATTCCATCGCAAAAGATAGTGGGGCGCGGGAGGCCGCACCGAGCGAACCGTGTCGGCCCGGGGGTTGTAGTGCCACGCCTCGACCTCGATCGGCCTCTTTCTAACCCTCATCGTCCACCCCCTCCGGCGTCACGTCCACCGTCTCCGCCTCGTGCATGAGCATAATCGCCGACACCTGTTTAAAGGTGACGGGAGCGTAGGCCCATGAATCCACCCCGATGTCCTCCACCTTCTGATTGAATCTCGTCGGTAGCGTGCCGTGACTGTGGCCGTGAAGATGCCAAGACCCATAGTGGCCCCGATTCCATACCATTAGGGCGTAGTGGCACAGCACGATCATCTGGCCGTCGACCGTCACCTCCACTATATCGTGAACCTCGGAAAAGTGTTTCAGGTCTGCCGGTCGATCGTGGTTGCCCTGAATGAGGATGATGGTTCCGTTGAGGCGTTCGAGATAATAGGGCACTGAGCGCCGTGCGCTCCTGAACGCGAAATCCCCGACGTGGAACACGAGTTGGTCGGGTGACACTTTCGCATTCCAGTTGGCTACCAGTTGCTCATCCATGTGGGCTGCGTCCCTGTATGGACGGTTGCAAAACTTGATAATATTGGCATGCCCGAAGTGGGTGTCGCCCGTGAATCGGACATCATCTGACGTCAGCTTAAATTTGCGCACTTCTTCCTCACGCCCCTTTTGGGGGCGTCACGTCAATCGTCTCCGCCTCGATCACCGCAGCCTGCGGTGCCGCCGGCTTGATCGAAACCTTGAGTTCCATCTCCACGCCGCTCTCGACGACACGCGCGGCCATCGCCTCGAGCGCCGAGATGTAGTCGCCGCCGTCGTCCGTGCTGGCCTTGTCGTGGGCGAGGATCTTGTCGGTTGAGATGCCCTTGATGACCCCGAGTTGCTGAATCGAGATTTCCTTGAGCTGCTTCTCGTCGAGCAGCCGCACCTCGATCTCAGCGCCCGCCAGGTCGGCGATGCGCCGGTCCTTGTTGATGATCGCGGTGGTCCTGATGTCCACGAGCCCAAACCGAATAGCGTAGCGGTAGACATCTTGGTGCCCGGTGTAGCCCACTGACTTCGACGCAACCCGGAACTCGTCCCCGCACGCCACGCGATACAGCGCACGCTTCATGCGGTCGCCCAGCGCCGAGGCTTGGACCTTGGCCCAACCCTCTTCGGCCTCAGGGACGATCAGCGCGGTTTCTTCATTCTCGGGCATTGGCGCGCTCCTCGAAAATTGCAAGCAAGAACAGGCCGATTGCGCATGTAAATGAGACCATGTTGCCTGTGCCCTGAATATCGGGAGCCACAGCCAAGAGCATACACATGATTGACGCGGAGTACATGGCCCTAGCGCTCATCAGCGCAGTTTCTTTATCTTTATTTGGTTGCATTGTAATAGGCTCCCGGTTGGGGTTGGAGCGCCCCGCCCCTTCGATAATAGGCCACCCTACACGCGACGCTACAGTATTTTGGTCGACGTCCGCGTCGGTTGCACGCCACCTCAAATTCCAGCCCGCAGAACGGGCAGACGCGCGGCGGGGGGCGCCTGTATTCGACGCGCTTCTCGATCAGTGCATCTTCGTCGCGCCCCTCACCGTCAGACACGGCCGCCTCCTGCTGAGTATCTGGTTCTCGAAGTGGACCTTGGCGGTACACACGCAGCACCTCCTGAAGCGGTGCTTGATCGTCCGCAGCGGGCGCGCGGGCTTACGGCCCCTCTCGGTTTCCGTCACCTCCCGCCATAAAATCTGCGACGAGCAGCCCTTGATCGGGCATGGCTGAATGTGCGGGCGCGCATCGAATTTCGCGTCGTGGCTCCGCTCGCGCTTGGCGTCAGCCGCCATTAGTTTATCACCTCAACGTCGATCACGCCCTCGCGCAACGCCTCGGCGATGAGCAACCCTAGCGTCACCGCGTCGATGGCTGCAAACGGCGCTTCTTTGGCGCTCTCCTGCACCACTCGGCGGCTCACATCGACCGCCTCCTTGATCTGCTCGTCGGAGATCATGTTCCCTCCTTGGTGTCGTCGCGCGCCTCGGCCTCGCGCCGCCTACACAACATTTCAATCGTGGCGTCCCACGCAATCGAGGCCCGGTGCATCTCGGCCTCGATCCTACATGTGTCCATACGGATGCGCGCCGTCTCCGCTTGGATTTGGCCCCTCTCTACCCGATTCTTTTCGAGTCTCGCCCAGGCGAGTTGTCGTCGAAGTGTCATGTGATCTCCTTCGCAGCCGTCAGCGACCGCTTGGCTAGCGCAATCAAATCAACCGAATACGCTGCCGAGCGTACAGCCCAGTGCGCCACGCTCGCCGAGTCCCCTTGGCCCGCTGTGTGATCTGCCGCACGCTTCGCCGCGCTTAACGAGTATATCGAGTATATCGGAGATACTGGGCGCACTGAGCCCGATGCCAAGCGCGCTGAGCCTGGCGATCGGTCTTCGCCGCTCAACCACCCCCTAGCCCAATGGGCGAAGTTTGGCCCGCCGTAGACCTCTAGTGCGCACAGAACCCCAAACGCGGCGATTTGCACTGGCGTCATCGTCGGCAGCGGCATCTCTCGAACCAGCCGCATCCGCGTGAAGCCCACCTTGAGGCCACGGTCGTCCTTGCGCTCGCCATCCGTCTCGATCACAAATAGGCGCGGACTAGATACGTCGGCGTGGATCGGGTTGAGCAGCACCGCGAGTAGCGGGTGCGTGTAGGCGTGCAGCCAACCAGAGCCGCACAACTCGAACACCCCGTCCGCTTCGGACCACTCGCCTAACGTCCACTGGTAGCCGCCGTACGTCTGCATCTTCTGGTCGGTCAGCTTACAGAGTAGCTCGGTGCTCATGGTTGGTCCTCCATATGATTCTCGCGGATCGTCTCGAATTTCCACACGCCCTTCTCGCGCGTCACGGCGTACCAATTAAACCACTGATACATCGTCGCGGCAATCTTCAGCCGGGTGCGCGAGTCCCGTGCGTTGCGGCTGAGCCACGACCCCTTGACCTCATAGATGTTCCGCATCGAGTCGTAGGCGTCGTCGCCTTGGACCGTCAGGAAGTCCGGCGTGTAGCTGACGTTAAGCCCGAGCGAGAAGCGCAGCGGTTCGTAGAGCCACGAGTCGATCTTGTTCGCCTTGCGCCACGTTTCGAGGTAGTTGGCGTAGTCCAGTTCGAGCTGCGTCTTGAACGTCTCGCCGTAGGCCATCAGTTTGAGCTTGTCGGCCTTCGGCTTCTTGAAGTGGTCGACCCGCTCGGCGGCGTGGGCCAAGTATTCCTGATGTTCAGGGCTGAGGCGCTCGATGGCTACGCGGGTCATCGCTGCCCACCGAAACCCGCCCTGACCGCATCGAATATAACTCTCCGCCCAGCCGGCTCGAACGCATCAACTGACAGGTGTCTCCCGAGTTGGGAGAGAAAGGTGACATTGTGTACTACCATTTTGATGAGGTGGTACGCAGTGAGGATTAGGACGATTACAACCGCGGGGTCGAGTAGGGCCCTGAGAAACTGGAGGCCAAACCAGACGTAGGCTAGATCCCGCGCGCCCTCTCCAGCCGCGCCGATCGTCTCAAGAATCAACTTCAATTGCTCAATATCCATCACTTCCCCCTATTCTTCCACCACCGACGGAGACGACTCCGCCACGGCTCGTCGCGCGTCCTCTCTATCAGGTCGTCTGCAATCATTTGCGCCCCCTCTCCGCACTCATAGAAGTCTGCCTCGCCGACGAGAATCGCAGTCACAATAGCGCGGAGTTCGCGCTTCCTCATCTTCGATTCTTCCGCCGGCTCTCCCGAGCCATGCGGCGCCGAACCTTCGTGGTGTTCCCTGCTCCGGTGTATCGTCTTGCGTCGGAAACGCGCTTGCACTCCCGGCAACTACCATTGCTACACTTCGCGTCAGGAAGCGCGAGGTTGTGGCCGCGCTGACAGACACCCTTGCCCGGCTCGAATTCGACGTAGCCTGGCACCGGCTCAGAAAAGTCAATGCGCGGGTCGTGTCCGCCGTGCAGCGCCTTAAGCCCCGCGTGTGCCCTCGCGGCCTCCTCACCCCTGCTCGGGCATCCGATGGCGAGCCGCGCCTGATGTTGCTTGGCTACAAGGTGGGGGTAGACCGCCCTGAGCACGATACGAGCCGAGCGCGCGGTACAAGCCCAAGAATAAAGAGTCTGTTTACGCCTAAGATCATCGCCGGGCTTTCGCAGAGAAATCGACCCCTTGCCGGTAATGGTTTTGCACCGCTCAACAATGGCCCGGCAGGTGTTTCCTACCTGCAACCCCGCTCCGAACAGGTCGCTCTGGCGGGCGTAACCCTTCCCGCTGTGCTGCCCCGCCTTGCGCTTGTTTATGAAGATGCACCCCTCCCCGTCGATGATCGCCGCGAGCCAAATGCGCTCGTCTCTATTCTTGATCCCGCGCGGTTTGAATTTCGGCACCTCTGCGGGAGCGAGTCGGGCCGCCCAGCGGCGTAGCATGGCGGCGAGTTTGGGTTTCAGGTTGTTCATTTCGTCTTCAGCAATCCCCGCGGACAAGCAGCGAGGCCGGTGACATTCGTGTTCGCGTTGAAGAGTTCGAGGTGGTCGTCCCCGACACAAAACCCAGCGACAGTCGCGCCGTTCACCCGGATTAGAACCGTTCCCTCCTTCGCCGCGTCATGCAGGGTGACTTTTCTCGGCCTTACCTTCGGCTCGGGTGACTCATCGGTCTCATAATGGGCGTCGCTCATTTCAATTCTCCTCTTGTGGTTGCGGGTCGGCGTCATGCCAGCCCCTCGGCCGGAAGCCGTATTTGATCCGGTCCTTCTCGTACTGCTCGCTCATCGCGGCCGATTCTTCCTCCGTCATCGGCGGCGGCGGTTCTTCGCGCTTGACGACGGGCGGCGTGGGGCGCGGCGGCCCTGGCCTGCCGTCAACGATCGGCGTGTAGTACGGCCCGGTCAGCCAGTTGTAGAAGCTCAGCACCCAGTCGAGGCCGGTGTTGCCCTTGCCGGCGTGGTGCTGGTAGTGGCGCGTCCATTGGGCCTCGAGCTCCTTGTCGCTGAACTCGGGGTGCGTCGCGGATCGCCACCGGTGGACGCGCGACCACTGCTCGGCGGTGAGGGCCTCCGGGCACTGGGTCTTGCGCTTCGGGGCCGCCTTGCGGCGAGATGCCGAGGTCACAGGACCGTCAGCGTCGGCGGGAGGATGATCGCCGCGCTGCTGGACCCCGGCATCACTTTCGCTGTTCGTTGATTCTGGGCGATCCTCGAGCTTCTGGGGGGTGTCTTTCCCTGCGGGGTTGGGGGTTTCGTCCCCGAGGGGGAGATTGGGCGCGAGGGGCGGCGAAGCCGCGGGGGTACTCTCTCTCTTCTCCTCTCTCTCCTCTCTCTCCTCT
>Ga0114923_10000212_pt1 | contig 47415 bp, 40 predicted proteins | sample SumtaG_FD_89578 | JGI IMG/M metagenome (GOLD analysis project Ga0114923, IMG submission 89578) | Deep subsurface microbial communities from Indian Ocean to uncover new lineages of life (NeLLi) - Sumatra_00157 metaG | ecosystem: Environmental > Aquatic > Marine > Oceanic > Sediment | place: near... | reverse complement strand
TTGCTTTTGAGGCTTTCAAGAAGGCGTCAGCCGTTCGACAGGTTCAGGCCCCGAGCAAGGTCGAGGGGATACGAGGCTCCGGTTCGACAAGCTCACCGTCCCGAGCTTTGTCGAGGGAGACTGACGAGGAAAACAACGGTTGAAGGCATGGGAGAATAGGTCAGATGCAAGACCGCAGGGAGGAGGCAACCGGAAGCGTATATGTTAATACGTTGAGGATTGCCGATGACCGAGAACGCAGCAGATGGCCTATTATCGCATGCCGCATTAAACCCTTAGATTAAGTATGAAGATAATTACTACTATTTCAGAGATGCAAGAACACTCAGACCGTCTTCGAAACGAGGGAGACCGGATCGGGTTCGTCCCCACAATGGGCTTCCTGCACGAGGGGCATCTGAGCCTCATGCGCCAGGCGCGGGAGGAAAACCATATTCTGGTGGTGAGTATCTTCGTAAACCCGACTCAATTCGGACCTGGCGAGGACTACGATTCGTACCCAAGGGACCTGGAAATGGACGCGTCCCTTTGCCGGGAAGCGGGGTGCAGCCTTATATTCACTCCCGACGCCGATGAGATGTACCCTCAGGGCAACGTAACTACGGTGTCCGTCCCGGACCTGACAGAGACCTTATGCGGCGCCTCCAGACCGGGGCACTTCGATGGGGTCACCACCGTGGTCTCCAAATTGTTCAATATCGTGCGTCCCCACAAAGCCTATTTCGGGCTGAAGGATTTTCAGCAGTACCGCGTCATCTCCAGGATGGTGCAGGACCTGAACATGAATATCCACATCATCGGGCTACCAACAGTCCGGGAGGAGGATGGGCTAGCCATGAGCAGCAGGAACGCCTATCTTTACAACGACGAAAGGTCCGGAGCTCTTACCCTCTCCCGATCTCTGGATGCAGCCCGTGAAATGGTGAGTAAAGGGATAAGAGACCCTCGCGTAATTGAAGAGAAAGTGACCGGACTCATAGAATCGGAGCCAACTACCAGGATCGATTATGTAAGTGTCGTCGATGCCGACAACCTGACCCCTCTCTCGACCCTGGAGGACCGTGCGCTACTGGCTCTGGCTGTCTTCGTGGGAGATACCAGGCTCATCGACAACGCTGTTCTTGAGATCAATGAGGACTAGAAGTCTATCGGACTCTTGAAGGAGGATACATAATGCTTTACAACATGCTGGCAGGCAAGATCCACCGCGCTACTGTCACAGACGCCAATCTGCACTACGAGGGATCCATCACGATTGATCAGGGCCTTTTGGAAGCGGCAAAGATCCTGCCCTTCGCTCAGGTCCAGATATACAACATCACCAACGGAAACCGTTTCGAGACCTACGCCATCGGAGGCGATCGCGGTTCCGGGGAGATGGTCATCAACGGCGCCGCCGCCCACAAGGCCTCAACCGGGGACCTCATCATCGTAGCATGCTTCGTTCATGTGGACGCCCTGGAAGCTGTTGAGCACAAACCCTCCCTCGTTTACGTGGACGCGAATAACGCAATCGTCGATGTTAAGAACGGCATTGAAACATCCGGCATTGCGGCAGCGGTCAGGTAGCGTTATGATTGAACCATGTCGAAAGGCTTCAGGGAACTCGAGAACATAACCGCGGACCTCGGCATCGAAGCCTGGGGGGCCCGCCTCGAGGATGCCTTTTCCGCCGCCGTCCATGGCTTGGCCTCCTTTATCTCAGACCTGCCTGGAAGTGATCAGCCTCTCACCAGACATATCCGGATCGAAGCCGAAACGCTGCCCAGCCTTTTGGTCCAATTTCTCAACGAGATCATTTATCTGGAAGAAACCGAGGATTTTCTCCCCGGGAAGGTCACTACCCTGACCATCGACAACCTGCGCCTGGAAGCGGACATCGCAGGTGCGCTCTACGATCCGGATCTTCACACCCGGTTGGCCCTGATCAAGGCAGCGACTTATCACGGGCTGGAAATCGATCAGACCGGTGAAATCGTGAACATCAAAGTGATCTTTGATATTTAGCGATTCAAGGTTCAAAATTCAAAATTCAAAAGTAAATCTGCCCTTTGTGATATCATTATCTAAAGAACTTTTTTGAATATTGAATCTTGAATTTTGAATTCTCCCGCGGAGGAACGCTTTGTCCGACATTACCATTAACAAAATCGGCGATTACAAGTGGGAGATCCCCATTGGTACCATCCCGGGCATGCGTGTGCCGGGGATCATTTATGCCGACGAGCGTCTCATGAAAGACATCGCCAGGGACAAGAGTGCCCGCCAGGTGGCCAACGGCGCCACCCTCCCCGGTATCGTCAAGGCCTCCATGGCCATGCCGGATATACACTTCGGGTACGGCCTTCCCATTGGTGGGGTCGTGGCCACGGATATCGACCAGGACGGGATCATATCCCCGGGGGGAACCGGTTACGACATCAACTGCGGCGTACGCGTGGCCATGACCAATCTGACGCGTGAGGATCTCACCAAGAGGGACCGGCTCCAGAAGCTCGTCGATACCCTTTTTACCCGAATACCCACCGGCGTTGGCTCCAAGGGGTCTATTAAGCTTAACCGCAAGGAGCAGGAAAAGGTCCTCACCCGAGGTGCGAGGTGGGCGGTGGAAAGAGGTTTAGGGGAACCGGAGGACCTGGTCTACACGGAAGAAGAAGGCTGTATGGACGGGGCCGATCCCTCGGCTGTTACAGACAGGGCTCTGACCAGAGGAGCTCCCCAGCAGGGGACCCTGGGAGCTGGGAACCACTTCATTGAGGTCCAGTACGTTGAGGAGATCTTTGACCGGACCGCAGCAAATACTTTTGGCATCCACGAAGGGCAGATCGCCGTCATGATCCACTCCGGGTCCCGCGGTTTCGGGCACCAGGTGTGCACCGACTCCCTGGAGGTCATGAACCGGGCAGTCCGGAAATACGGAATAGAACTGCCGGACCGGCAGCTTGCCTGCGTCCCCTTCAATTCACCCGAGGGGCAGGACTACTGGAGGGCCATGAAGTGCGCCGCCAACTACGCCTGGGCAAACAGGCAGTGCCTCATGCACTGGGTCCGGGAGGCCCTTCAGGATTTCCTGCAGATTGGCCCTTCCGACCTCGCCTTCAGGCTCGTTTACGACATCGCACACAACATCGTGAAGGTGGAAAAACATGAGGTGGATGGAAAAACCAGAACACTGGCCGTCCACCGAAAGGGCGCCACGAGGGCCTTCCCTCCCGGACACCGGGAGGTGCCCGAGCGCTATCGGCCCTACGGCCAGCCGGTGATCATACCGGGGGACATGGGGACATCGTCCTATTTGCTGAGAGGAACCGAGGGGGGGATGAAGGAGACCTTCGGCAGTTCCTGCCACGGGGCCGGGAGGGTCCTATCCCGGAAGGCAGCCATCAAGGCGGCAAAAGGCCGGGCTATCTGGAGGGAATTGGAAGACCAGGGCATCTTCGCCCGTGCAACGGGGAAGACCTCCCTCATGGAGGAGATGCCCGAGGCCTATAAGGATGTCTCTGCCGTTGTGGAGGTGGTGCATCAGGCCGGGATCGCCGCCAAAGTGGCTAAAATGCGTCCCCTTTGTGTGATTAAAGGGTAACACAAAGGGGACAGTCCAACGACCAACGTCCAATGTCCAACGTTGATAGGGTCGCAAAAAGTCCATTCGTGGCTTTTTGCTCCTCGGAAAGCAAAAAGCGTGGTTTTCGCTTTCCTTACAAATCAATGACTTACACTACACGGTATTGATTTGGGCGCCCCGCGCGGGGCGCGTTGACGACTTTTTGCGAAGTCATCAATATTCAAAAACTGTAAGTAGATCACGTTGGGAAATGAATCTATTCCAATTGTTTTTAAAGTCTCTCTCTTGAATCTTGAATTTTGAATCTTGAATTCAACATCTCTGCCCGGTATCTCCTCCTGATCATAAACAGAATCGTTCCCAGCAGCAGCATCTCTAACAGTCCCGGGAAATACGGATCTCCCGGCGAGGCCGTAAGCCCGCACCCACTACCCCCGCCAGAGGAAGGGGCTGAAGTGACCACATGAATGGCGGCACTTGTATCATACGGAATATCATCGACAAGGAGTACTACTCGCGTGGTCCCCAAACCTTTGGCAGTAAAAATACCGTTACTGTCTATCGCCCCGACTCTAGTATCCTCCACCTGCCATGAAACCAATCCTGGAAGGTTGCCTGTTGTGTTAAAATCAATTTGTTGACCGCCCAACAGATTTTGGAATTTAAAGGGTTTAATCGCTGTTACTCGCCATGGTCCGGTGCGATACTGAGCTACGGGCGACGGACTACCAGTAAATGTTAAATTAAAATGAGTTATCCCTGGAGCAAGCGGGGAGACCGCCCACGCCCCGAGAACATCCTTTTTCATTACTGCAACAGAAGGCTCTTCACTCGTGGCTGTAAAAATGGAACCATAGGAGGCACTAATCCCATCTGAGTACATATTAACCGCAATTGATGTATCCATGTAACTAAGATTGGAATACGGGTGGAAGGGAGCAAGGGCTCCGGCCATATTCAACCTTTTTCCTCCCTGAAAGAACCCGGCCAAGCGATCATCAAAAACTCCGCCATCGACGATCCGTTCTATAATCTCGGTGGTTGACATGGCCGGATGGGCACCGGCGAGTATCGCTGCCAGCCCAGCGGTGATTGGTGTCGAAAAAGACGTCCCCGACACGTAACTGTACCCACTGTTACCCTTGGATGTTGTAAGGATATATGTTCCAGGAGCGGCAATCTGAACCGAATTTTCACCGTAATTTGAAAAGGATGATTTTTTACCATCGTAAGATGAAGAACCAACGGATAGAACAGAACCCTCAAGATCCGGGTCTATCGAATGGGAAGCAGGAAAGACAGGACTAATATCATTATTGCTGAAACTATTCCCCGCGGCTGCGACAAATATTATCCCTTTACTTGCTGCAAATTCAATTCTGTCTTTAAGGAAAAAACTCGGTGATGAGCCAGCGAGACGCCAGCTGGCATTGAGAACCTTGATATCCGCACCGTTACTGGCAAGAACGGCAGCATAATCAATTGCATCAAGTATGTCCGCTAGGCCATCGCCTCCAATATATACTCTCAGCGGAAGCACTTTCACTCTATCCTGCGCTAACCCGGCAATTCCAGTATTATTATTCCAATCAGCCGCAAATAACCCTGAAACAGATGTTCCGTGCCAATGATCAGTAGGGTCTCCAGTCGAAAGGGCTGTTGCTGTGTAAGAGTCGGCCGGGATAGGGTCTTCACCCAAAGTCTCATCATCGGGTTCATTGCCGGGCAACATCAACCCTACGGCATCATCCGATGAATACCAATCCCAGCCACTGACATCGTCAACAAATCCATTAAGGTCGTCATCAGTAAACGCACTACCGCCTTCCTCACCACTATTTACTGAAACAATACTGCCTGACAGATCCTCATGATTGGGAATGTAACCTGTCGACCTGTTAAAAACACCAGATTCACTGAGTCCGGAGTCGATGACCCCCACCGTAGCAGTAAACGTGTTTGAATAAGCAGAATTTAACACTGCCCACGCTTCTGGCGCATCAATATCCGAATCAATGGTATACGTATTTGCACCGATAGAAAGTGAATCCCCCGGCTCAATGACAAAACGTTCATTTACGATCGTTCCATCGGGCTGCGGTACAGGAATATCAAACAGGTAAATCGTGTCTCCGAATGCTGATTTTAAATACCACTGCTCAACAAACAGGGGATCGTTGGGAATAATTTCCCCGAGGGGCTCCACACGCCAATTCGGTTCGGCATATTCCACATTAGGATCGTTCATCAGCTCATCAATAATCTGATTGACATTCTGGCCTTTTCCAAGCTGAAGCAATTCTATATTGTTTCGGGAGACCTTTTTTTTCAGATGTGCATTCCTTTTATTTCTGGAATTGGACCGCTCTACCTCATTGACTGTTTGTTTAAACCTGACAAGAACCTCCCCTGGCACATAGGAATGGCTGGCTTTCCCAAAAGCGGTTTGCGGCATTACAAGATACGTCATTCCGAGTGTCAGAATGACGACTATGTAAAAGCCATTTAAGAAGTTTCGACCCATCATCTTTTTAATTTCTCCACCTTAAAATCAGGCTCAGCGTAAAGAACTTCAGGATAGGTCAAAAATCCATCGACAGCATCAGTAACTGATCTACCAATCGGAAATCGCACCAAGTATATTCTACTCGTTTCAAGAATCCTATCTACTGTGCAAGCTTCAGCCTCAATAATCTGTTGAGCTCGTTCATAAGAAACATCCTGTTTGAATTTAACGAGGATTTTTTCCGTAGCATTAGCAGGTGCGGGAGGCGTGCGCGAAAATGCCCCAGAATGATTAACACCAATAATTGCGACTATGGCGATACCGAAAGACATTATTTGAAACCACTTACTGTACATCGCATCTCCAATACAAAAGGGTCCCCCACCCTCGAAAGACCCCTGTGTTAGATAATAACACCTTTTGGCCTAATGGAAATGGGTAAGTACAATTTTGTGATAGAGAATGGAGATTGGTGTTTGGAAATTCGTGTAAAACATCGTGACGCGGGGAACAATCAGCCCCGGTGACACGGCAGCAGTGGGACGCATTGTGGTCGTTCCCCGTGTCTCCCCTTCTCCGCGTCTCCGTGTCAGACGGTTGCCTTACATTGTAACAGTGGGCTTCCCCACCGTCCCGCGAATCCGGAAATTGATACTCCCGTCGGCCCTGGGCCGTGCGCCCATAAGCGTAAGGATCGGCGCCAGGCGTTGCCGGTATTTTTCACTCGGTTTGAGTTCCACAGTGATGTCCAGACGAGAAGCCAGGTATTTAGCAGGAGCAATCCTTATCGCACCGCGGGCAGAGGCCGTGAAATCCCCTTCAATGACGTTTTCCCCCAGAGTCAGGACGTTATCCTTTACGGTAGCAACGGCCAGAATATGGGAAATGTGAAGGGGATCAAAACCCAACGTCTGCAGAATGTCACCGCTCATCTCAATGGGCCCTGAGGTGAGCCTGACTTCACCTCTGAAGATCCCCCGCGAGGTATCTTCCGATAGAAGGTTCAGCGACACCCCTACCTTCCCTTTCAAACGAAGGGGGAAAGTCATGATTTCTTCCGGCAGTTTGGAAAGATCTATTTCCATGGAAGGCACATCAAGATCCCAACCTTCCCCTGAAGAAACAATGGCCAACCTGGAACTGAGCCAGGGGTTTTCAAGCCGCATGTCGGCGCCCCTTTTTCCTGAAAGGAGCGGAAGGAAGCGCAGCCCAACTACCCCTTTGCCCATGTCCACTGATTTCCCCTGGCCTACATTCAGAGTTACTCCTCCCACTTCCAGAGACAGCGGGAGTTTTACACGCGCATGCTCGACGGACACGGTACCGTTCGAGGCAGCCAGGATCCACCCGTTGACCTGATACGTCAACCTTCCGGATGGATAATTGGTCAAGGTAAAAAGGAAAGTAAAAAATATAAAAAACGCGACGTAAACTATTGAACGAAGGACAGTCTGACGATTCATCTGGTCTCCAGCTTGGTCACAAGCAGGGTGATGTCCAGCAGCGCAGGATCGTCGAATCGGGTCTTTATTCTCAACCTGCCGGTCACAGCCATGCTCGGTCCGGTCTCAATGGCCTCAATAAACTGCACCAATCCCTTGAGATCGACCTTTTCCATCCTCATTTCGACGCTGGACTGAACCATCCCCGATTCCAGTTCGCTGGTAAACGGTTTCATGCTGGCGATCCTGTCCGCCAGGCCCAATTTCCTCGCGCTGCTTTCCATGGCCGCCAGAAGGGACATATCTGAACTGCCGGCCGCTACCTTCCTTTCCATTTCCGCAAGGGATGACTGCAAGGAACGATACTGAGACGCGAATTCGCCAAACTGAATGAGATCCTGGCGCTTATCCTGAGCCATTCTGAGATACCGTTGTTTTTTTTCCATGGCGGGATTTACAATGATAGCGAAGAAAAGAGCCGATCCTACAAACACAGCGGCCCCCAGTACGAGCCACCTCTCTCGGGCTGACAGTTGCGAAAAAAAGGCCGTCATGTCAGCGGACCTCCATCTGCAGACGGAAGGTCACCTTGTTGATATCGGCGCCAACCCTCGCGTTCTGTACCTGAACATCGGCAAAGAGAGGTTCCGAATCCAGCGCCCCCTTGATCCGGTCGACCATGTCGAATGAGGATACCGACCCTTCAATCCGCAGTTTCCTTGAATCGTAGGACAGCTCATCCAGTTTCAAGGGAACATCCTCAGGGATGGCAGTGCTCAGCCCGACAAGGACCGAGAGGGCTCCGCGCCCCTCCAGCCCGGACAGATCGGCCATCTTTCTTTTCAGGTCGTCGAGTTCTCCCTTTATCTGGGCGACCTCCTGCCCGTCTATAATCTTCGATCCCGGGAACAGATCCTCAAACTCCAGTTTCAGTTGGCTCTTGTAGTTCCGGTACTCCCCGCGGGCCTGGTTGAGACTGGTGAAAAGGCTGGCCACCCCCAGAAACCCGGCGATGAGTAGAAGAGCAGAAGTTCTCAGGATGGGGCCCTTGAGCCCAGCAAGAGGCGTTATCTGCTTGAAGGACCCCTGGCGCAGATCGAAGAGCAGCGCTTCACTGGTCCCGAGACCGTTCAGCGCCAGGCCGATGGCGGATACATGGTGGACCGGATCCGCGTCAACTCCGACGGCGTTTTGTACGATCTCGAGATCAGCCAGGCTCTTGATGCTCAGCGTCCCTTCATCAGCTAGCCCGGTCATTACCTGATCGGCAAGGCCGGCGCACGCCAGATAAACCTCGTCCCCGTTCACCGCATGCAGGCGTACCCCTTCAACAATTAGCTGTGCGTTCCTCTCATCGTTCCCGGTCAGAGCCAGCCGTTTGATGGCCTTTACCTTCGACGACCTGAATTCAATCAGCACAGCATCCACCGCGCCGCAGTCAACAGCGACACCATCCGCCATACCAGCCCTGATGGAAGCGGCAGCGAGGCCAACGGATCCTGTCTGGACACTTTTCAGCCTCGCTCCAGGTCCGATTATTTCCAGGAACCTGGATAAAGTACTATTGGCACAGGCCATCGCAGTGCCATGCAGTCCGGAACCCACAGACTGCCCCGCGATGAAATCAGCTACCACATCATCAATGGAAAGGGGAATCTCCCCATCCAGCTCGGAATTCAAGATCTGCATGATCCTTTTACGGTTGTTGAAGGGAAAGCTGAGGTGCTTACGGTAGATAACAGAATCCGGGATACCAATGACCACGTTATCAAGATCGACTTCGGAGTCACGAAGGCTGTCAATGGCCTGTTTCCACGAATCGAAGTTATCCCCTCCCTCCGGCTGGATGGTCCAGACCCTGGAAAGGGTAACGGTACGCATATTGGAGATCAGTTCCGCGGCCTTGACTGTACCATCCGCCTCGAAGGTTATGCCGAGGAATTTCTTTTCAAACATGGTTAAAATCCGTGATTCGTGACTCGTGATTGGTTAAGTTCAGTGATTCGTGACTCGTAATTCGTGACTCGACAACCTTAAACAATATGTTTCTCCTGACTCCTGAATTCTGGATTCTGGATTCTGGATTCTGGATTCTGACGTTATCAGAACCCCCTGTAGTAGACAAGTTTGACGGACCCTCCCTTTCTTTCAAAAACACCGTAGACCTTGCTCGATGCCCTGGTCGTTTCGCCGATGATCCTGGCCGAAAAGTAGTCGCTGGAAACATCTATGAGGTCAGCCAGCTTGATATTGTTCCCCATGTCCGCATTGTACATCTCATCCGGAAAACCCGGCACATCCTTTATCTCAGCGGCAGATTTGAACGTCTCCTCATCCCTGGAGGCGACGATCTCTTCAGCCAACTGCCGGTCCATCTCGGGACTGAGAGTCAGGATCATCTCCAAAGGCGCCGTGTTTAAATTGGTCCGCCGGAACCTGTCACCCGGTTTCTTGTCACCGTAGATCGTGACAAAATCGATCAGAGGAGGCACTTCACCTTCGCCCTGGTACAGCAGGACAGGACCTATACCCTTGACGAGGGAAAGGTCATCTATGGCCACCGGAAAATCGTTGGGGCATGAATACGGATTATCAAGCGAGGCATAGTACAGGTCTTCCGCACCTGCGCCCGTCACTGCCCCGTCATCATCCATCCAGTCGATAAGGCTGTCTACGATCTCCTCCGCCCGCGAGTCGGAAACACCGATTTCCAGGAGCAGCTCAAAAAGTCTCTCGGCCGCTAAATCAGTGTAATCATCTGATTCGCGGTCATCGTTGACCAGGTCCAGGACGTTGAACTTGCCCTCCTCGTCAGATACCTTCCCGATGGCCCACCCCAACTCAGCGATAGGCACAGCCCCAATTTCGTTGGCCGCCGCCCAGTCATCCTGGTAGGAGTCAACCTGTGTATCATCCTCGGCCAGAGCCTCGCGAACTATAGCCAGTCCGGATCTGGCCATGTAGAGGGCCTGCATCTCCTGGGCGGTGCTGATAGCGATCTCCTCGGCCAGGTTCACGCCGGCCCTGGTCTGAAGAACAGCCACAGTGAGGAGGAAAACGGAAACAACAGCCAGGATAAGAGCAATCCCCCTTTGCCCCTGCCCGGCTTGGACGCTTTCATCCACCTGCCTACTGGGGAAGGTACGCCAGCGCCACATAGCTCTCCTCTCGTTCCCCTTCGCGCCACATGACGGTCAGACGGACCTCTTTTAAACCCGCAAACTCTGTGTCGGAAACAGTCCTGTCCCAGGAATAGACCCCGTCATCCTGTTCACCCTTATCCGAGAACAGGCCTTCGGAACCTGATGCGAACACCTCTTCCATCCTCTCCCCGGCGAGTTGTACCGCACCGAGGACACGATCGACGTGAAGGGTACGAGTGGCGTTTATTCCATCGGTCTGAAGGAGTACGACAAAAGCCACCGACATCACCGACAGGGCAACCATAACTTCCAGCAGGGTAAAACCGGCCTGGGATCTTATATAATTCATGATGGCAACCAAATTCCTATCCATGAGTCTGTGTGGGTTCTCCAACGGACTCCTAGTTCACAGCGAGATCGATGTATCCCTCCTGGATGCGCACCCGTCCGCTTACAGGGGATGGAACGACCGTAACGACCCGTTCCTGTTCATCCCTGATATGGACGAGCGAGGGTTCGATAAATCCGCGGGGAGATATCCTTACCCAGCCTGTGCCTTCAAGGATTTTCCCCTCGCTGGAGTTGACGACATCGGCGATGACAACGTCCCGCAGCCTTACCTGACGCACCTCATCGTCCGGGATGTAAGTCCCCTCGGGACCAAAATAGGAAACCGACATAATGTTAGCGTCAAGGTCCATCTCCACACGGTAGTATCGTCTCAGGGAAACCGCTCTGCTTCGGGCCAGCTGCAGCATCATGGACACCTTGCGCGCGTTCTGGTGGATCCTTGTGCCGGCTATGTCAGGAAGCCTGGGAACGGCAAGGCCGACGAAGAGGGCCAATACAGCAACAACGATGACGATCTCTAAAAGAGTGAAGCCACCTGGAGATCGCCGGAAGCCCTGCTCATTCAAGGTTCCACGACTCGACATCCGCGTCCCACTCCTCACCGCCCTCAACACGATCCTGGCCATAGGCGATTATATCGAAGTCCCCGTGCAATCCCGGTGAAAGATAGATGTAATCGTTACCCCATGGATCGCTGGGAACCCTTCCCTTCTCCAGGTATCCACCCTTTCTCCATTTGCCCGGCACCGGATCGGTGTTCGGTTCCATTACCAGTGCGTCGAGCCCCTGATTGGTGGTGGGATAGAGACCGTTATCAAGATAGTAAGTCTTGAGAGCTGTTTCCAATCTGGAAATAGTCACCTGGGCCTTGACCCTCTGAGCCCTTTTGGGTTCATCCATGAACTTGGGGATCACGAAAACCGCCAGGGTCGCTAGGATCACCATGACAACCATAAGCTCGATGAGGGTAAAACCCTTCTGAACGCTTGAAGCTTTATTCTTCACGCCCACTCCTTTCAGTCGCCGAGGGCGCCGGTGCGCCAAGGACGTTTTATTCCAAATTGAGCATTCCGAATTGAGTATTGAAGATCTTAATTCTCAATCCTCAATCCGAAATTCGTAATTTATCTACCTCTGTATTCTGCGTTCTAGTTCTCTCCTGGCTCCTGGATTCTGGATTCTGGATTCTGCCCATTCACCCTGTCCTAACCAACTGGTTCAGCTCAAAGATAGGCAAAAGGATCGCCATGACCACGAAAAGGACAACCACCGCCATAATGAGGATGAGCGCCGGTTCCAGGATCGATGTCAAAGCCTGGATGGAGCGGCTCACCTCCTCCTCGTAGGTTTCCGCTACACCGGTCAACATTTCTGAGAGCTCGCCGCTCTGCTCACCGATTGCGATAATCCTGGGCAATAATGGGGGGAAAACCCCACTGGTCCTGAAAGCCTGGGCAAGGGACCCTCCCTGGGAAACCTGCCGGCTGGCGTCACGAACCGCCGATTCGAGAATCCGATTGTCGAGAACATCTCCGACAATCTCAAGCGATTTAATCAGGGGAACACCGCTTGAGAGAAGTGTCCCAAGAATGTGTGACAACCTTACAGTGGCCACCTTTAACGCCAGGTTTCCGAACAGTGGGGTCCTGAGTTTAAAGGCGTCAAGGGCAGGCCCCAGCTTCTCGCTGCGGGAGAAGGCGCGGTACGATATCCCGGCCACCACTATCATCACGAGAAACAGTATCCAGTATCGGGAAACAAGTCCGCTTATGAACAGGAGGATCCTGGTGGGGACGGGAAGCGTTTGCCCGAAATCGGTGAATATACCGACGACCTGGGGAACAACGTAGGCGAAGAGAAAGAGGAGAAAGGTGGTACCGAGAACCGTCATCACCATGGGATAGACCAGCGCTGCCACCACCTTTCCCCTGAGACGCACCTCTTTGTCCAAGGTATCCGCAAGCCTTTCCATTATCCTGTCAAGAAAGCCCCCTGTTTCTCCAGCGCGGCACATCTGTACGTACATGGCGGGGAAAGCTGAAGGATAACGGGCCAGGGCTTCATGAAAGGAAGCTCCTTCGTTGACGAGGTTCCTGACCCCGGATAGGACCTTTCGTATGGCCGGCTTTTCCATCTGTTCCACCAGCGCTTCCAATGCCTGCAGCAGGGGAAGTCCCGCCCTCAACAGGGTTGAAAGCTGACGTGTCATGGAGGCCAGGTCGGATCGGTTGATACGCCCGAGACCCGAAAAGGAGGGACGGGCTGGTGTACTTGAATCAACCGCAGCCGAATCAAGGGAGACAATGTAAAAACCGTCTTTTTTGAGTGTTTCCCTGGCGGACTGGGGAGAAGAGGCGTCCAGAAACCCTTTTTTCCGCTTTCCCTTGCCATCTAAAACCGTGTACTCAAACAGAGGCATGGCCGTTCTCTTCCTGAGTTACCCTCAGTACTTCCTCTATGGTGGTAATACCCTTCAGGACCTTTCCGGCGCCATCCTGCCTCAATGTTCGCATCCCCTCCGCTAATGCGGCCTTTTTAATGGATCCGCTGTCCGGATTTCTGAGAACAGTGGCCTTGATGGGATCAGTTACGATCAGCAGTTCGTAAATTCCCATCCGGCCAAGGTAGCCGGTTCCGAGACAATGGGCACACCCCGCCCCACGCCAGAGGCCGCCCTCAGGCAGATCCTTTATGCCCATTCCCATCTCATCCAGCTCTTCGGGAAGAGGATCATACTGTTCCTTGCAATGGGTACAGATTATCCTGACTAGCCTCTGAGCCAGGATTGCGTTAACCGACGAGGCCACCAGGAACGGTTCGACTCCCATGTCAATGAGCCTGGTGACAGCACCGGCGGCGTCGTTGGTGTGAAGGGTCGAAAATACGAGGTGGCCCGTCAAGGATGCCTGGATAGCTATCTCAGCGGTCTCCAGGTCCCTGACCTCGCCGACCATGATGACGTTGGGATCCTGCCGAAGTATGGACCGCAGTCCGTTGGCGAAGGTGAGATCGATCTTTGGGTTTACCTGGATCTGGCTGATCCCCGCAAGCTGATATTCCACCGGATCCTCTATTGTAATGATGTTCTTGTCCGCCGAATTTATCCTCGTCAGGGCCGCATACAGAGTCGTGGTCTTCCCGCTCCCGGTAGGTCCCGTGACCAGTGTAATGCCGTGGCTTGAATTCGTTAACCCTTCCACAGCCTTGAGATGTTCTTCCCCCATACCGATCTCGGAAAGCCCGAGGAGAACCTGGCTCCTGTCAAGCAGCCTGAGAACAGCACGTTCGCCGAAGCTGGTGGGAACGGTTGAGACCCGAATGTCAATATCCTTTCCCGCTATCTTGATCCTTATCCGACCGTCCTGCGGGAGTCTCTTCTCCGCTATATCCAGGTTGGCCATGATCTTGACCCGGGACAGGATCGGAGAATGAAGCTTTATGGAAAGGCTGTGGGCATTGTGAAGAACACCGTCAACACGGTATCTGACGGACAGGTCATCCTCGAAAGGTTCGACATGGATGTCACTGGCCCTCTCCTTGACAGCTTCGTAAAGCACGGAATTGACAAAGTTTATGATAGGAGCTTCATCGGAAGCGTCAAGCAGGTCCTGAGGCTCCTCAAGTTCCGAGACACGTACAGCCAGATCGCCGTTCTCAAGGTTCTCAATGACATCTCCCGCCGATTCCGATGCCCTCTCGTATGTGCGGTTGATGGCTTCCGATATGGAACGGCTTGTACTGAGGACCGGCTGGACCTCCTCAGCGAATAGGGTGTGCACATTTTCCATAACCTCGTCGTCGATCTTACTGGCAGCCACATAGAGTGTCCCGTTATCAGGATCCCTGAAGGGGAAAATTGCATGTTTTCTGGCAAACTGGATGGGCAGCATCCGGGGCAGCGGGGGAGCAGACGATCCCGAGGGAAGTTCTAATCTAAAAGGTACCCCGGTCGCTTCACTCAATAGACGAATGACCTGAATCTCATCCAGGAACCCTGACTGGACCAGGGCATCGGTAAGATCGAGCCCCTTTCGCCGGGCGTGGTGATCGATCTCGATGAGCTGCTCGGGGCTGAGATATCCTCCATCGGAAAGAGCCCGCCGAATCCTCTCTTCTACACCTGGAACCATCATGGACTCTATTCCTGCTCTCCGGAACCGGCAGGCATGTCAGTTTCATCTTCGCCCAGATTCATCCGTTCCCTGACCTCCTCGGGAATTTCCTGGATATTTTTTATCCTGTCCCGGGCAATTTCCTGGAGCTGTTTAGAACTGGAGATAATGTGAGGGGTCAGGAAAATGAGGAGATTGTTCTTCTCCGACCTTGTCGATGTCGAACGAAAAAGGGCGCCGATGATCGGGATGCTTCCGAGGATAGGAACCCTGCTGACGTTTTCGACCTTGTCTTCCCGGATCATACCGCCGATAACCACCGTGTGGCCATCCTTGACAACCACCGTGGTTTGGGCCTGCCGTTTGAGGGTCGTGGGGGCAAGTTCCTGAACTCCAAGGGTCGTAGCGACCAGCGCCTCGAGTTTAGTGAATATGTCCATCTTCACGTAACTGTTGCTGTTGATCTGTGGGGTCAGTCTGAGTGTAAGCCCCACATCGCGATAATCGAAGGTAAAGACAGGTTGATTGTTGGAATCGAACTTTTGACTCGTCTGGAACGGAACCGTCTGCCCCACGATGATCTCGGCCTCTTTATTGTCGGTCGTTACGATTGTAGGGGTTGAAAGTATGTTGACGTCAGAATCTGTTTTGAGAGCCGTGATAAGCGCCCCCAGACTGGGGAACTCCAGGTCTCCGAAAGATATGGTCTCCCCGATGGCGCCCACGACCAATCCTCCGCTGGGTATTGCGGGGAAGGTGGCTACCAGCTGGTCGAATTCGCCGAAGGTGGTGCCTCCGAACACGGCGACATCCCCGTCAAGGTCGTCAGCGATTCGCCACTCCACACCCAACTCCAAGGTCCTCGTAAAGGAAACCTCGGCGATGAGAACCTCCACCAGGACCTGCTCCCTCGGGATATCCAGCTTTTCGATAACCTTTATCAAAACGGCGTACTCTTCAGGTGTGGCGGTGATAACCAGTGCGTTGGTGGCAAGATCCGCAATGATTGAAATATCGCTCTTTTTTATCTGGGGCCGTTGTACCGATTTTGGAGCCGGCTGCCCGGGAACGGTCTCACCCAGGGTGACCGTTCCCTCAAGGGGGATGCCTGACAGGACCTTTGAAAGTTCGTCGGCATCAGCGTTCTGCAGATAGTACACATGGACCTTGCCCGCTCCCTGCGGAACAGACACGTCCAGCTTGCTCACCAGCTCTTCAACCCGGTCCAGGGTCTGACTGTCTCCGATGGCAATAAGGGTGTTCGTCCTCTCGTCCGCGATTATCTTTGCCTGGGAGGATGCCACCTGGGCGGGCTGCTGACCGCGGGCAGCTCTCTGGGTCGTCGGCGCTTGGCCCGACTGGCTCAGTAGCACCTGGGTCACCTTGGCAGCCAGTTCCTGGACGGGGGCAAAGCTTACCGGGATCAGCCTGATCTCCTTCTGGGCGCCAGGCACATCAACCATGGAGATGATCTGGTTAATACGCGCCAGGAGGGATTCGGTTGTAGTCACGATTAGAAGGTTTGTCGGGCCATAGGATGTGATGTTATCCGTCTTGGGGATAAGGGGCGTCAGCAGGTTTTTGAGATCCCCGGCCTGAGTGTATTCCACGGGGATGATCTGGGTCACGTAAGCATCGATGCCTGCGATACCCTCCGACTTGCCCACTTTTATCCGAACACCGTAACTGGCTATGTTGGCGGCGGGAACGATCTTGATGATCTTGCCCGCCGGCACCAGGGCAAACCCTTTGACCTGAAGGATGGAGAGGAACACCTGGTAGATCTCCCCGGCCGTCAGCGACCTGGGGCCTATCACGGTAACCTTGCCCTGAACACGGTCATCGACCAGGAAGTTCTTTCCGGTGATCTCGCTCACCGTTTCAATAACCTTTCGTATCTCCACATCGTTGAGGTCAATGTTATAGGTTTTGGCCGCGTAAGCCGTGACCGAGGCCGTGACCAGGCAGAATGCGAGGAATAAAAGGCCCGATTTGATCATCAAATATCTCATGGCGTCACCTGATCTCATATTGCAGGGTTAGGTTTTTTCGAAAACGCTCCAGGTCCACCGTTACCCGGCTTTCGTCCCGAAGCTGCTGGAACATCTGGAGGGCCTGTTCCGGACCTGTGATGTCCAGGCCGTTGACACGCTTGATTATATCACCATTTACCATCCCCAGACTGGCAAAGAAACTGCCGGGCCGGATGTTGAAGATCTTGAAACCGTCCGGTTTCCCGTCGGCGAAGTGGGGCACGACCCGGATCTGGGTGAGCAGTTTGTTGAAATCCTGGAGCATCCCTTCCACTTCCCGGCGATCCATGACGAAATTGTTGTCTCCGACCTTGCGAACCGTAACGGGTCCCTGTCTAGCGGCCCTGGCTTTCGCTGTCCTGGTTGAACGGGCGCGGCTGCGGACGGCTGGAGGAGATGCGCTTCGATCCTCGTCCTTATCCAATATTTCCTCCCGTCCGTTCCTGAGAAGGACCACCCTGTTACGGGTTACCGAAATGAGGATCGTGCCCTCCCGGATCTCATCGCCGACAAAATGGATCTCCTGTTCGCGGGTACCCGTATCCTGAATGATGGCAAAAGACCTTTTGCCGCTGACCTGCACCACCGTTCCTCGCAGTTTAAGGGGCAGAGTGCTTTCCGGGAGACTTTCCAGATCTGCTCCCGATTTTTCGGCCGCCTCGGAGGTATCCAGGATCTTGCTGCCGAAAAGATTACGCCTGAGGATCGCCGAGGCATCACGGTCCTGGACTTTCCTGTTGACGGCGCCTGTCGGCCTCACTTCTTTTTGTGTGGAGGGCGGCGGCGCAGCCAGAGGCGCCAGGGTGGCCAATATGATCTTCGAGGCCACAAATCCGGCAACAGCCAGGAGCACGACATCGGTTAGCGTAAACAGGTATCTGTATGTTCTGGTCTGTTCCATTGTACCGGCGCCTTTAGAAATCGATCCTTACTGTTGATAGGGTCGCAAAAAGTCCATTCGTGGCTTTTTGCTCCACGTAAAAGCGAAAAATGTCATTTTCGCATTCCTCACAGATCAATGACTTTAATTAACGGTCATTGATCTGGGCGCCCCACACGGGGCGCGTTGATGACTTTTTACAAAGTCCATCACCATTGAGGATCCTGGAAGTCGGGGTCATCAAGTGTTCCGAAGAAGAAGATCCCACTACCCCCAAAGGTCGGCGGCGGGAAGTTCACCAGTTCGTCATTCGCATCGAAATAGGAAAGCTGCAGCTCCTTACCCTGGAGATGCGGTTCAGGTGTTGGCAGGGGCCTTTGCTTGTTCACAGTAAATACTCTCAGGATCCCGGCAAAACCAGAAGTCGGACTGCTTATCTGACTTACAACCGCCTGTCCATCCTCATCCGTATTATACAGGATTGTAAGCTGATTTGTGGAACTGGAACCTGCGGCCAGGGATGCGCTGTACTGTGCCGCCGTCCTCTGCCGGTACCCGGCGGAGTCAGTGCTATCGAATGGCGTGGCCATAACATCAGCCGACAGGATGGCGGCCTCGACGAAATTGAATACATCACGATGGTCGGCGTTGGAGGACGGACCGCCCCCCGGGCGCCCTGGCCCGGAAGTGGACATGTCAAGGCCACCGCTTTCGGTGGAAGCGTAATAGTAGCCTGAATATGTGTAGAAGGCGCTTAGTTTGGTAGCTATTGAAACACCCCTGACAGGGTTCTCCTGGATGACCCGCCAGACGTACTCACCCTGCCCCTGCGCCGGATTCTGCCCCAGGGCGAATCCCCCTGCCGCGGAACCGTAGGGCCAGGTAACACCCAGATCCCACACATTGGTGGTGACGCCAGGTGCGTAGCTGATCGTTGAAAAGAAATTTGGATCATCCGACGCCCAGGCTGGGCCCGTACTGTCCGCTTCACTCAAAGTCACCTGGGTCCCCGTGATGGAAGAGTTACCGAATGAATCAATAGCCCTTGCCACATAGTTGAACGGGATACCGTTGGGAATATCGCTCAAAGACAACATAACCGCCGGCGATGCGCCTGGAAATGTAGTAAACATCATCGCTTCCTCGTTGGAAGTGAAGGTAGCCGGAGCCCAGTATATTCGCCGGATCACACTGCTGGCATCGGTGACCGCCGAGACCATCACATCCACGTTTCCATTACCCGTTGGCGTAACAGTGAGCACAGGAGTGGAGGGTGCGTTGGTATCGCCGACAGCAGCGCTGGACGGTGTAGCGATCACAATCGAGGAAGCTGTTCCCACGTTCCCGGCAGCGTCGAAGGGTTCAAATCCCACGGCGTAGGTCACCCCATTGACAAGATTACCCAGTGTATACAAATTGGGGGGCGTGACGCAGGTGTAAATATCCCTGATGAAACGAATGTCGTAGGGCCTGGCATTGAAATCGGAGCTGGGGGCCGCGTAAACTCTGAGATTATCCCCGGGATCGCAGGTAAGATCAATGTCGATCTGTCCTCCCGATAGCGAATCGGCCACAGCGCTTATGATGGAAACAGAGCCTGACAGGGTTGACCCGGGAGGGGTGGCCTTGCGTGTAGAGATCGGTCCCGTCGTATCCAGGTTGGATGCTCCGTCCCTCGCCCTCAGGGCGAAAGTATACGCGACTCCATTCTTTATCACGACCCCGGCGTTTGTGGTTCCCCATCCAATAGCGAATTTCAAGGCGACACCGTCGTTACCCTCCGGGATAATATCCCGGAGGACCGGGTTCTTTTCCCAGTCCGTATTATTCCACTGTGAAGAAGGAGCGTAGTAGAGGTCGTAATCGACTGGTGCTGAAATATCGTCGGCCTGACTCGACCAGACTACCACCTGGTTTACGTTAGACGCCGACTCCGCTCTTTGGATCCCGGCAAGAGGAACCTGCCAATCGGGCTGTTTATAACCAGTGTTGGAAGGGTCCATAGCGATGCTGTACCCGGCAGGGTCTATGACACCAAGGGGAAATCGGGTGTCGGTGTCGTCATCTTCCCACAGCTGAAATGTAAAAGTTACTGTGGTTCCAAAAGAGGGATCCTGCCGCCACCAGAAAGTGGGGCTTGGAGAGTTCGAAAATTCGTCCCCGTTAGAAGTTCTATAAGGGTTTGATGAATCAAGACCGTCTGTGAGCCACTGGTTATCCATGGGAGATTTATGAATATCATCCAGATAAACGGTTACAACCGTAATCTCACCTTTGTTTACCGGGACAATCAGTACATCGCTGCCCCCGGCAAAAGGACGGTTGGCAAAGGAGAGAGGCACTTGCTCCCCTGATATCTGGCTTGCGAGCGGTACCCATCCGATCCCACCCTGGGGATCGATCAGGGTTGCGGTTTCCAACTGCACCGTATGATCCCCTTCCTGGTTCAGGCTGACAAATACCTGCCCGGCATTGAGTTGGCTGCCTGTGACGATCGTATCAGAGCTGTCCAAAAGCAGGCTCACACCGTCAACGGGATTACCCTGAGCGTCGATAACCTCCACAACGATGGCCGTCTCTTCAGGCAGGGGAATCCAGCAGCCCGAGATAACCACCAGTGAAACAAGAAGAAGCGCGAATTGGGAAATCAGGCTGTTTTTCCTGAAACCGGATCTCATTTAGCCATCTCTCTGATCACGCTGTCCATGGTGTCCAGAAGCTCCGGCAGTCCTTGGGGGTTTTTCCCCCCCGCCTGGGCCATATCGGCCCTGCCTCCCCCTCCTCCCCCCACGATGGGCGCAAGACGTTTTACGAACTCACCGGCCGGAAAGCGATCCGACAGATCCTTGGTGACCCTAACAACCAGGGCTACCTTCTCGGCGTCGCGGGTGGCGAGGAGAACGACACCGCTCCCGATCCTGTCCCGCATCCTGTCCGCCGCATCCCTAAGTGAACCGGCATCCTGCCCGGGAAGTTCCGCCGCCAGGTACCTGATCCCTGACTCCTCCTTTATCTGGTCTTCCAGATCACCAGAACCGCCGCCCGCAACGCTGGCCATCAGTTCCCTTATCTTCTGATCCTGCTCCTGTATTGTGTCCTGAAGCTTTTTAAGGCGCCCGGGAAGTTCCGGTACCGATACTTTCACCGATCCAGCCATCTCCCTGAGGAGATCCTCGTCATTTCGGAGCCTCGCAAGGACCCCTGTCCCCGTGATTCCTTCAATTCGCCTGACGCCGGCCGCAATGCTGCCCTCCTGGGTGACCTTGAACAACCCGATATCCCCTGTCCGTACCACGTGGATCCCTCCGCACAGTTCCATGCTGACACCGGGAACCGAAACGACGCGGACCGCTTCAGCGTACTTCTCCCCGAAGAGCGCCACCGCACCCTCCTCAATGGCCTCCTCCGGAGACATCTCCCGGGTCAGAACATCCAGGTTGTCCAGGACAGTGTCGTTCACCCGGTCCTCGATACGTCGGATCTCGTCGCCGGTCAGCGCCTCGAAATGGGTAAAATCAAAACGGAACCGATCAGGTTCGACGAGGGAACCCGACTGCTGAACATGCTCTCCCAAAACTTCCTTTAAAGCCGATTGCAGCAGGTGGGTGGCGGTGTGGTTGCGGCGCGTCGCGCTACGCAACCCATGATCCACCTCGGCGGTGCAGATGTCGCCATGGCGTACCGTCCCTTCCTCAATGCGGCACCGGTGGACCACCAGAGCCGGGAGGGGTCTAATCGTGTCCAGAACAAGGGCTTTAAACCTCGGACCGACCAGCGTTCCAGTATCGCCCACCTGTCCTCCGCTCTCGCCGTAAAATGGTGTCCTGTCGAGAACGATCTCGACATCGCCGTCACCCGAAAAAGAATCCAGCCGGCCTTCCCCTGCGGCCAAGGCCACCACGCTCGCACCTGGAGTGCGCTCCTCATCGTAACCAGTGAAGGAAACAGCCCCCACCTTGTTCACTATGTCACGGTAAAGCTGCGGGACCTGCTGGGCTCCGGAACCTGACCAGGACGCTCGAGCCCTTTCCTTCTGTTTTTCCATCTCCAGTTTGAAGCCGTCCACATCCACAGCGATCCCGCTTTCAGAGGCGATGTCCTGGGACAGGTCAAGAGGGAAACCGAATGTATCGTACAGACGGAAAACCTCGTCGCCGGGAAGCTGGTCCTGACCGGAACCTTTTACCTCTTCGATCAGTTGGGCCAGACGCGTCAACCCCTGATCCAGAGTCTTGCCAAAACGTTCCTCCTCGAGGTGAACGACCTTCTGTATCGTTTTCATGTTGTCCGGTACTTCCGGGAACGCATCCCCGAGCACATCTCCTACAAGTGGGGATATCGTGTAGAGGAACGGTTCATCCATTCCAAGCAGCTTACCGTGTCTGGCCGCGCGGCGCATGATCCGGCGAAGAACATAACCGCGCCCCTCATTGGATGGAAGAACACCGTCGGCGATCAGGAACGTTACAGCGCGCACGTGGTCGGCAATGACCCGAAGACTTACGTCACTGTCATCGGCCGATCCGTATCTGACTCCCGAGATCCTTGCAGCCTCCTCAACGAATGGAAAAACCAGATCGGTGTGATAGTTACTGTCCTGGCCCTGGAGCACCGTCGCAAGACGCTCAAGCCCCATACCCGTATCAATACTCGGTTTCGGTAGTGGATGCAGTTCACCTGCATCGTCCCTGTCGTACTGCATGAACACCAGGTTCCATAGTTCCAGGAACCGGCCACAGTCACACTCAGGGCCGCAATCGGATGACCGGCACCCTGTGTCTTCACCCCGGTCTATGAGGATCTCCGAGCAGGGTCCGCACGGTCCGGTTTCCCCCATGGCCCAGAAGTTATCCTTTTCACCCAACCTGATGATGCGATCGGCTGGAAGTCCTGCAACCTCCTGCCAGAGATCATGGGCCTCATCATCGTCGGTGAAAACGGTCGCTATCAGCCGGTCGGGATCCAGGCCCGCAGCCTCTGTGAGAAAATCCCAACCGTAATGGATGGCGTCCTTCTTGAAATAATCCCCAAAAGAAAAGTTCCCGAGCATCTCGAAAAAAGTGTGATGCCGGGCGGTACGGCCCACATTCTCCAGATCGTTGTGCTTTCCGGACACCCTCATGCATTTCTGGGTGGAAACGGCCCGGGAATAACTCCGTGTCTCATTCCCCAGGAACAGGTCCTTGAACTGGACCATTCCGGCGTTGGTGAAAAAGAGAGTGGGATCGTCCTGGGGAATGAGAGGGGAGCTTTTAACACGTTGATGTCCCCTCTCTTCGAAATACTTAAGGAATAGTTCCCGAATTTCGGCACCGGTCAAGATGGATCCTCCTCAAATTTCAGACCGGCCATGGCCAGTCTGATAGCCTGGGCCGTGAAACCTCTGGACCTGAGATGACGGTAGAGGGCCTCTCTGCATTTTGCCCCGGTCGCTCTCCCGGCAGCCCTCCCAGCCGCTTTCCCAATCGATTTCCCAATAGATCTCATAGACCGCAGTTTCTTTTCAGCCGCTTTTATAGCTATAGCCGCCTCCTCCTCATCGGGAAGTAAGTCTCTGATGACCGATTCGGCCATATCGTCGGGGATACCCTTCTGCCTCAGGTCCCTCAGGAGGCGCAGGCGACCATGCAATTGATGGGAGGAACGGCTTGAGACCCAGACCCGGGTGAAGTGAAGGTCATCGATGTAGCCCTGCCTGCCCAGTTCATCCATAACACTCCCGACGACATCATCTTCAAAGCGGCGCCTCGATAAGGCTGCCCTGATCTCATGGGTGGTGTGCATCCGTCGGGTCAAAGCTCTCAGCGCCCATTGCCTGGCAGACTTGTGATAACTTTGCGTCATCAGATACGGTCCAGCTTGAGCTCCTTTTCTTCCTCCTTTGGTCCGGTGGAAGACTCCGATTCGTCATTAGTTGTATCGGACTGCATTTTTTCCATCTCGGACCATGCGTCCGCGGTACCATCGATCCCCTTCACCTTCAGGGCGAAGTCGTCCGGACGCGTACTCTGCCTGAGAGCTTCCTCGTAGGTGATCAGCTTTTTCTTGAACAGCATCATCAACGCCTGGTCGAAGGACTGCATCCCGTACTGAGTGTATCCGGACGCGATGATATCGGCCAGTTCATGGGTCCTGTCCTTGTCGATAATACACTCCTTGACCCTGTTGGTGACCACGAGGACCTCCACAGCGGGAGCGCGTCCTTTTCCCTTGGAAACGGGCACAAGCCTCATGGAAATTATCCCCCGCAGGACACCGGCCAGCTGCAGGCGTATCTGTTTCTGCTGATAGGGCGGAAATACCGATATGATCCGGTTGATCGTTTCCGTCGCGTCCACGGTGTGGACCGTACTCATGACAAGATGCCCGGTTTCCGCCGCCACCAGAGCCGTTTCGACAGTCTCGAAATCCCTCATCTCCCCGACCATGATAACATCAGGATCCTGTCGCAATGCGCTCTTTAAGGCCGCCCCGAAGGAGAGTGTGTCCGAGCCGACCTCCCGCTGGTTGACGATGGATTTGACATCACGGTGGAGGTACTCGATGGGGTCTTCCACGGTGAGGATGTGGGACGTCCGGTGCTGGTTTATGTGGTGGACCATGGCCGCCAGGGTCGTCGATTTTCCGCTCCCTGTGGTCCCGGTCACAAGGACCAGACCTCGGGGGCTTAACGACAGCGATTCAAGTACAGGGGGAAGATCCAGCTCCTTGAGAGTCATTATCTTGACCGGTATGAGACGGAAGACGAGGCCGATGGTACCGCGCTGCTGGAAGACGTTGACCCGGAACCGCCCAAGGCCCGGGACGCTATAGGCGATATCGATCTCGCTACTGCGCTTGAACTTCTCCTTCTGGGCATCGCTCATAACCGAATAGCCGATCTTCATGACGTCTTCCTGGGTGACCCTCCTTTTATCCGGCATGGGATGCAAACGACCGTCCACCCGCAGGACCGGGGGGTTACCCACCTTGATGTGCAGATCGGATGCCTTGTAGGCAGAAGAGGCTTTCAGGAGTTCGTTGATATCCAGTGATTCCTGCTCGCTCATTTTTCTTCTCCCCCGTTATTATCGTCGGAAACGATGATATCGTAGTGTTCTCGCACCTGCCCCTCGATCCTGGCGGCAATATCCGTATTATCCTTTAAAAACTGCCGGGCGTTCTCTCGACCCTGGCCGATACGTTCCTCCCCATAGGAGTACCAGGCGCCGCTTCTGGATATGATCCCGGCATCGAGAGCCATATCGATGAGCGCTCCTTCATGAGAGACGCCCTCCCCGTTTATCATGTCGAACTCGGCCTGGCGGAAGGGTGGAGCCAGTTTATTCTTTACGACCTTCACCCGTACTCTGCTGCCTACCTGTTTCTCACCATCCTTGAGCGTACCGATACGCCTGATATCAAGTCGTACGGATGCGTAGAACTTCAAGGCATTGCCGCCGGTCGTGGTTTCCGGATTGCCGAACATGACGCCAATCTTCATACGGATCTGGTTAATGAAAACGAGGGATGTTCTCGTTTTGCTGATCGCCCCGGTGAGTTTGCGCAGGGCCTGGGACATCAGGCGGGCCTGGAGACCCATGTGGGAGTCGCCCATCTCCCCTTCGATCTCGGCCCTCGGGACGAGGGCGGCCACCGAATCGATGACAATGATGTCTAAAGCCCCGCTTCGAAGGAGCATCTCGGTGATCTCCAGTGCCTGTTCTCCGGTGTCGGGCTGAGAGATCAGCATGTCGTCGGTCTTCACTCCCAACTGCCTGGCGTAACCGATGTCCAGGGCGTGTTCGGCGTCAATGAATGCGGCCACTCCCCCGCCCTTCTGAGCCTCGGCTATCACGTGGAGCATCATGGTTGTCTTTCCGGACGATTCGGGTCCGTAGATCTCCGTTACCCGGCCTCTCGGGATACCGCCGACACCCAGAGCGACATCCAGGGGAAGGGCTCCGGAGCTGATGACCGGCACCCCCGGCACCGCCTCATCCGACCCAAGCCGCATTATGGATCCTTTGCCGAACTGCCGTTCGATCTGAGCGACAGCAGCCTCAATTGCCTTATTTTTTTCCACTCTTTGCGTCATTTCACACTACCTTCCGGGTCTCCGGGTCCGATGGCACTCTTAACCGCAGAATAATAGCAAATTCCGTACCGGTTTGCTATACGACCGGCGAATAAAAGGCCTTCGCCGGTCGGTCAGAATCCAGGAGCCAGGAGACGGAGTCGCTTCCTGTTAAAGCGGTAAAAGCTGATTTACCGCAGAGGACGCCCTTCGACAGGCTCAGGGCAGGCAGTTTGGCCGGCTAAAGGCCGCATCGCAGAGGAAAACCGAAATTCAAGGGGAAACAACTGTTTCTGTTTTTTCCTTCGTCGCTCAGTCGCAAGATTCACTTTTTCCCCAGCGGGAAAACGTGAACCTTCTCATACACTGCTCCACCAGGTTTCAATTGACTGCTATACAGCACCATGGAATCCACATCCTGGTCTCCCCAATGCTGGTTTTTGATCCTCCCCATAGCCTCTGAAAGACGGGAGAGGTTCATGTTTCCCTTGACCCGCCCAAAGGTGATATGGGGTGAGAACCTCCTTTTTTCACGCTCCCACCCGAGTTTTCCTGACTCCCCCTCGACACCTTTCCATAGACGTTCGAGGGTGCCTGAATTTTCCACGATCCCAGCCCACAGGACCCTGGGCCTTCTCAGGTTCGGATAGGCGCCCGCGCCGGTTACCGCCAGGGGAAAGGGCATTATTGAGGTGCAAACACCGGTCAAGGAATCTACAAGGGGGGCAACCAACTCCTGGTCCGTATCGCCAAGGAACTTCATGGTAAGGTGCATGCCCTCGGGCCGTACCCACCGCACAGGGGCGCGGGTCTCTCTCACCTTCTCCACCGCTGCAGCAAGGGAGTCGAGGATCTGTTTGTCGATGGGAATGGCGAGGAATAATCTCATGGGGAAATTAATTCAATATTCAAGATTCAAAATTCAAGAATAAATCTTACTCACGCCCGTTCGTCACGCCTTCGGCGTGACTCACTAGAGGCGCAGGGAAGGCAGAGAAGAACTAAACAGATCAGGGTTTAATCTAATAACTATTTTATCTTTCCCTGCGTCCTCTGCGACTCTGCGAGAGACCGTCTTCACCGTCTTTGCGGGAACCGCGCTTTTCCCCAGATCCAGATTTTCTCTGTGTTCTCATTTTCCTTCCACCGTCGCTCTTCGAGCTATGGTGGACAAGCAGCTTGCCAGCCATAGCTCACCTTGGTGAGCGACGGCTGGTGGTAAAAAAATCGCCTTTTAAAGTAACTGCGCCTTCCCCCAGATTTCAGGTTTAACCCTGTGATCACCCTGTGATGCAGTCTGGGAATGGCTGCGCTATGTACCCTGTGTTAAGGCTTTTATCGCTTTTAAGGTAACCGAGATTGCCGCGCTTTGCTCGCAATGACGGGCCTTCGCCAAGGCTTCCGTAGGCAGACAAACAAGGCTGGATTCCGGATAATCACGCAGGCGTGACTTCCGGAATGACGGCGTAGGGTTTTCCTTTATCCCCTTCATCCCCTTCATCCCTGTAAAATTCAGCCCTTGCCGTTTTTGAAGAAAACGCTTCTTCCCCCTGATCCAGATTTTACTTTGTGAAACTTCGTGTACTTCGTGTTCAAAAAAGCCGCTTTTACATGGACTGTTCTTTTAGTCAGCTTTTGCCGCCTCTAAAAAAAGTTCCATCGCGGCCTGGGCGGCCTGTTCCCTTACCGCAGCGCGGTCCCCCGAAAAAGTGAAGAGCCGGGAGGTGGTACCTGAAGGCAGCGCAATGCCCACCCACACCGTCCCCACCGGTTTTTCCAGGGTTCCCCCATCGGGTCCTGCCACCCCCGTGACCGAGATCCCACAGTGGGAACCAGTAGCAGCTATAACCCCCTGGGCCATGGCTTCGGCGACAGCTTCGCTCACAGCCCCCTGAGAGTCCATCAGTCCGGCAGGCACATGGAGAAGGCACTTTTTAAGGTCGTTTGAATAGGCGATGATACCACCAAGGAAATATACCGAACTGCCGGGTACGGATGTCAGACGCGCCCCCAGCAGGCCGGCGGTGCACGATTCCGCCACGGCCATGTTCCAACTCCTGAGGACACAGAGCTCATGAATCCGCTCCTCCGGAAGCCGTATCACCATCAGAACAAGAACCTCTCCAGAAGCCTTAAGCATATCCAGGCATAGACCCCCGCCAGGAGGTCATCGGCCACAACCCCAAGTCCACCGTGCAGAAGTCGCTCGGCCTGACGGACCGGGGGCGGTTTCACTATATCGAAGAACCGGAACAGAAAGAAACCGGCGATAAGGTGACCGGCTGCTACCGGTGACCCAGCCATGGTGAGCAGAAACCCTGCGATCTCGTCAATGACCACCTTACCGGGGTCACTGGTTCCCAGGGATCTTTCCATGTGATCGGCAGCCGGTATCCCGAGTACCGTAACCACCAACAGTCCGGCAAGAACTCCTGAAGTTCCCCATTGCGAAAGAAGGATAAAGAGCGGTATGGCTACGGCTGTTCCAACCGTACCGGAGGCAACGGGAGAATAGCCGGCTCCAAAACCGGTGGCAAAAACGAGAGTCAATCGATGGAGCATAGTTGATAACCTCGCAAAAAGTCTCTCGAGCTTTCTGTAGGGCGGTCATCACGCCTGTGGCGTGATTGGCTAGATCCCCCGCCGATGGCGGGACTGCTTGATGGACTCGCAAAAAGCCATCAACGCGCCCCGTGTGGAGCGCCCGAATCAATGACAGGCAATTTAAGTCATTGATTTGTGAGGAAAGCGAAAATGACACTTTTCGCTTTCCGTTGAGCAAAAAGCCACGAATGGACTTTTTGCGACCCTATCAATGGACCAGCTCTATCACGGTGGTACCTGCGATCCGGTCTCCGAGACGGGATCCGTTATGATCCGCGATGACGAGCCAGAGTTCGATAAGGAGAATGGGGATCCCCGCTATGATAAGGAGGATCCACCCGAGAAGTGGAACAGCGGCAAACAGAAGGGCCAGTTCAAACGGGATGTTCCTGTAGATGGAGGCCTTCAGATCACAGGGTGATCCGTCTGATGTCACAACTTCGAGACCAAATACCATCTTGCCGAGACTTTGCCCTTTCTGGACCCCATCTGCAACTGCAAGATACAGGAGACCGACCAGGATTCCCACCGGCGGAAGAACCAGAGCAAAAGCCCATGCTATAAGACCGTCCACCAGGCGCGCAAGGATCCTTTTGATCACGCTGGCCTTTAGCATGTCAGGACTGCCTTCCATCTCCATTTTTCTCCTCCAGTGTTTCCTGGCAGCGGGTCGAAAAATATCGACACGCTGCTTATGGTAGGGTCGCAAAAAGTCCAGGCGTGGCTTTTTGCTCCACTTAAAAGCGAAAAGTGGCATTTTCGCTTTCCTCACAAATCAATGACTTACATAGTCGGTCATTGATTCGGGCGCCCCGCCCGGGGCGCGTTGATGACTTTTTGCGAAGTCATCACCTATGTTTGTCGAAAGCCCCATAATCGCCATAACACTCCAAGCTTCGCGATTCTGGACTGGATTTCGCTCTGCTTTTCATGACAGCAGTGTAGCACCGTCCGACAAACTATATCCAGGAGACTGTCAGGGATCCTCCGACAGGTTCCTGGTGAATATTATAAACGCCATTGATGGCCTCCTGCTGGCTTCGCTCATGGCAAAACGAATTCCGTCCAGATGCCACCCCTTATTGACCCAATCATTTATGAGGTTTTCAAGAATCTCATCGGTCACGATCTGGGTCTCCACAACCTTATACCGTATACTCAAAGTTCTCCTTCTTGGGGGATCGACTCATAAGAGCCTTGAGAGCCTGCATCGCATTTCTCGAACTGTAGAGAACCCCATAGATCTCCTCGGTGATGGGCATCTCCACGCCCTCCCTCCTGGCCAACCCTCGCGCAGACCTGGTCGTCTTGACCCCCTCCGCAACCATCGGGGTCGAAGCAGTGATGTCGGCCAGTTTTTCACCCCTGCCCAATCTGAGCCCAAGGGTCCGGTTACGGGAAAGATCGCCGGTACAGGTAAGAACGAGATCACCGACACCCGCCAGCCCCTGAAAGGTAAGGGGATCGGCCCCGAGAGCTATACCGAGTCTGGCAAGTTCAGCCAACCCCCTCGTGACCAAAGCGGCTCTTGCGTTGTTGCCGAGCCCGAGGCCGTCGCAGGTACCCACGGCTATGGCCATGACGTTCTTGAGCGAGGCGGCTACTTCCACACCAATGGGATCCTGGTTGGTGTAAAATCGGAAGTTTTCCGAATTGAGAGCCAGTTGAACGGTACTTGTCAGTTCAGCATCATGCCCGGCAATGACCGCCGCCGCCGGCAAGCCGCGAGCGACTTCCCGGGCAAATGTGGGACCGGAAAGAGTGACCATACGGTCCTTCACATCCCCCCCAATGGACTCTGCCAGGACACCGGAGGAAGTCAGATAGGTTCCATCCTCTATGCCCTTGGTGGCATTGATGAGGATAGCGTCCACAGGGAGGCAGGAGTGTGCCTCGCTCCAGATTTCTCTCGAAACGTGGGAGGGGACCACAGATATCACCATTTGAGCCCCCGTCAGACAATCCTCAATACTGTGCGATACCCTGATCGCTCCGGGCAAGGTCGCATTGGGCAGGTAAACGTCATTCTCCCTTGTTTCAGCCATCCGACGGGCGAGATCCTCCTCATAGACCCACAGGTTGACCGACATTCCAACACTGGCGCAGTGGATCGCCAGAGCTGTACCCCAGCTCCCTCCTCCAATAATACCCATCCTGGTTCCCGAGTTTGACATTAATACCATCCAAATACTTCGACACGCTAGGAGTCTATCGGGGTTCTCTGACAGACTCCTAGCCGGAGAATATGGCCGCTATCTGGAAAAGGTCCATATCCACAGTTTTGAGCTCTTTGACAGCTTCTTCGAGTGTAACCTCACTAATACGGCCATTCACCATGGCGGCCATCATGCCGAACCTTCCCTCCCTGACCAGATCATGGGCTTTTACTCCAAAGAGGGTGGCCAGGATCCTGTCGTGTGCCGTTGGAGAACCACCCCTCTGGACATGGCCGAGAACGGTCACCCTCGTTTCGAAACCGGTCCTCCCCTCGATCTCCTTCGCCAGGAAATGTCCTATTCCGCCGAGCCTCACATGTCCGAATTCATCGAGGTTTTCCGTCTGTTTCACCAGGCCTTCGACGTTCTTCGAGTCTAGACTCGCCCCTTCCGCGACCACAACGATGGAGAAACTCTTGCCCCTGGCATGCCTGGAACTTATGGCCTCTGAAACTTCATCCAGATCGAAAGGCCTTTCGGGTATAAGGATAACATCGGCGCCACCTGCCATCCCCGAATGAACGGCTATCCAGCCGGCGTGCCGACCCATGACCTCAACGACCATTACACGGTCATGGGACTCGGCCGTCGTGTGTAGACGGTCAATGGCCTCCGTGGCAATGGATACGGCAGTGTCAAACCCGAAAGTCACGTCGGTTCCCGACAGATCGTTGTCGATGGTCTTGGGAACACCGACGATGGGCAACTCGTGTTCACTGAAAAGCCTCTGGGCTACACCAAGTGTATCCTCACCACCGATGGCGATCAGGGCGTCCAATCCCAGGCGTTTGAAGGTGGCAGCCACCTTTTCGCCACCTTCCTCTTCCTTGAAGGGGTTTGTCCTTGACGTGTGCAGGATAGTGCCGCCACGATGGATCAGTCCGGAAACGGCGCGCAGAGTCAGTTCCTCGTGCTGCCCCGTGATCATCCCTTTCCACCCGTGTAGGATCCCGAGGATGTTGTCACCTTCCTGAATGCCCTTTCTGGTTATGGCACGTATGGCGGCATTCAGACCAGGACAGTCTCCTCCTCCGGTTAAGATTCCAACCCTCATAACCCTGCCCTCCATAAAGGACTTCGAATTTTACTCTCAGCCCTTTATCTAATAAAAGCTTCGTTTGACTCCAATTCTTAGTATAAGCCGATAATAGCAATGGATGCAAAAAAATCTAATGCGTAATAATCCTTAATGATCGAGAAGCTTTAACGAAGAGGACCGCTACTATTTGTTTTTTCGCCAAGTCGCCCAGCCTGCCCTGAGCTTGTCGAAGGGTCGTCCCGTCGAACGGTTTCACCGCACATCGCACCTGGCGAGTCAGTCGAGCCGCACCACGCACTGCTCTTCCTTCTTCCTTCTTCCTTCTTCCTTCTGAATTCTGGATTCTGGATTCTGGATTCTGACTCTTGGGTACTGGCTACTGGGTACTGGCTACTGGGTACTGAATCCCTGCTACAGATATCGGCCATTCTGTTATATGATCCCGTGGGCAGGGAACAAGTAGCGTAATAATGACTTCAGAGGTGATAATGACCGAGGGGAAAGGTACCTTGTATATCGTGGCAACGCCCATCGGGAATCTGGGCGACATCACCCGAAGGGCGGAGGAGGTTCTCGGGAAAGTGGCCCTGGTTGCTGCCGAGGACACGCGCCACAGCCGCAAGCTGCTATCCGCCCTCGGGATCAGCACAGAGATGATCAGTTACAGGGAACACAACCGCGAGGATGCGGCCAGAAGGATCACGGCCAGGCTCGAACAGGGCAAGGACGTGGCTTTGATCACCGACGCCGGGACTCCCGGTGTCTCCGATCCCGGTCATTTTCTGGTAGGACGGTGTGTGGAAAAATCGATCCCGGTGATCCCGGTACCCGGGCCAAGTGCCGTTACCGCACTCCTGTCCGCCTCGGGTATGGAACTGACCCGGTTCCTTTTTCAGGGGTTTCTCCCCCCTAAAGCAAGAGCCCGTGAGGAGATTCTCGAACAGCTGGCAGCATCGGGTTTTCCACTTGTACTATACGAATCACCAAACCGGGTTCTCGCAACCCTTGACGCCATAGCCAGGATCATGGGAGACCGCCGACTGGTACTCGGCCGGGAGATGACAAAGCTGCACGAGGAGTTTATAAGGGGTACAGCCGGGGAAGTAGCACACAGCCTCGAAGAGGGAAAGATCAAGGGCGAGGTAACGATCCTGGTCGAAGGAGGCGAGCCGACCAGGCGCACCGTTGACCTGCTCCCTGCAATAAAGCGGCTGAGGGCAGAAGGGCTGTCCGCCTCGAGGGTTGCTGCGGTACTTTCCCAGATCACCGGCGAAGAACGAAATATGATCTATAAGATGGCAACGGAGAACTGAACCTACTCAGTACTCAGAAGCCAGTACCCAGGAGCCAGGAGGGAAAAACCGTCCGACACGGTGACACGGAGACGCGGTGACGCGGAGGGAACACCGGAGGGGGAGAGTGGGGGAGAGGGGGAGTGGGGGTTAACCCCGAGCCCGAACCCGAGCCCGAATCCGAGACCGAACCCGAGACCGAACCCGAGACCGAGCCCGTCATTCCGGAAATTTCGAAGAAGTCGTAATTGTCCGGAATCCAGCAGTGCGTGCTGCGGCGACTTGTCACGGCGTAGTTCGAAGAACGAAGGCGGAGAGTCGTGAGCCGGAATCCAGAGGTTAAACGCGGTTCATGTAACGGCGGTATTTAATCCAATATAAAGGACACAAAGAAAACCGGAAATTAGGAGCAATATTCTGACGCGGTGAGGGGTGGGCGCGGGGTGATCATTCACCGTGTCTCTGAGTCTCCGTGTCAAGCGTTTTCCTCAAGATTCCCTGTGTCCCCGCGTCAAGCAGTTTTATTCCCCAGGAGGACTTTATGGACGATTCCAGGCTGAGAGAGATGATCGCTGAGAAGATTGCCGATGGCAGTCTTTCCTGCGGGGACGCTCACCTTATCGCCGAGAAGCTGGGTGTCCACCTGTCCCTGGTAGGCAAAGCGTGCAATGAGGAGGGGAGTAAGATCAAAATAACCCAGTGTTTATTAGGATGCTTTTAAACACTGGGTTATTTTAATCAGTTTACAGTGAGCAGTTTACGGTACACAGTAAAATAATGAACCACGCTTGCACTGTGAATAGTATACTGTAAACCGCTAACTGCTTTTCCACCTTGACATTACATGTAATTAACAATATCAATAATACTACGAGTACAAATTTGTAACCGGCTGGGGGAAAGCAGAATGCAAAACCGTCCCAGAATTCTCTGTGTGGATGACGAACGCCTCAACCGGGCTATAGTCCGGGACATGCTTGACTCCGCCAGATTCATGGTCCTCGAAGCTGAAAACGGCGAGGAAGCTCTTAGTATCCTCGAAGACCATGCAATTGACATCATTCTCCTGGATATCAACATGCCAGGCATCGACGGCTTTGAGGTGTGCAGGCGCATAAAGGCCAACGAACGCTTAAGATACATCCCTGTCATCATGGTCACCGCCCTCACCGAAACGGAAGACAGGATCAAAGGTATAGAAGCCGGAGCTGAGGATTATATCAACAAGCCGTTCAACGAGGCCGAGGTACTCGCACGTATAAAGATGCTTCTCAAGGTCAAGGAGCTCAACGAGAAGCTCAACGACGCCTACACGACCATCAAAGACCTCACTCTTTTCGGTGAAGCGCTCATCCAGACCTTCCAGCCTTCCGATTTCGACCTCCTCTTTTCCATCGACAACATTGTCAGCCAGCTCATCCGCAAAAACGGAGGCGCGAGTGCAAAACCGACCTCCATCATCCTCGGTGTGGAAGAGGATGACAACGAATGCCATTTCTACAGATACTCTTACGAAAACGGGAAAATGCACAGAATCCCGCTGGAACTTTCGGAGAGATCCTGCGCGCCGTCATCTGTTGGATCGGGCACCCCAGCCGTTAACTTCTACAACCGGCAGGAGCTTGAAAATTCACCCTATGTGAACCTGATCACCCACCTGAAGGAAGCAGGCACATCTGTGGACAACATGGTGTCATACGCCAGTCCTTCCCTGTCGCTGTATGCACTCAACTATCAGTCGGAAGTTTCCACCTACGAGGCAACCGTCCTGGAGAGTCTGGTCATGCAGACCCTGTTCTTAAAATCGCTCTCCGAGCAGATAACGGAAACGGAGGACGCATTCAACTACACCGTCTACAGCTTGGCCCGTGCCGCTGAGATACAGGATGAGGATACCGGTGACCACATCCTTCGTGTTGGAGAGTACTGCTCCACTCTGGCCAAAAAGCTGAGTATGTCCGACCGGTTCACCAGAAACATCCGCGTCCAGGCAACACTCCACGACATCGGGAAACTCCACACATCCCGAAGCATCCTTCAGAAACCCGGGAAGCTCGACGAAGTGGAATGGGCCGAGATGAAGAAGCATACTTTGTACGGCGCCCAGATCATCGGCGAGCACCAGCGCTTCGGGATGGGCAAGACCATCGCGCTGACCCATCATGAGAAATGGGACGGTACAGGGTATCCCAACGGTCTCTCCCAGGAGCAGATACCCATAGAAGGCCGGATCATGGCGTTGGCCGACACCTACGATGCCCTTCGGAGCATCAGGGTGTACAAACCGTCCTTCGGCCACGACGACGCGTGCCGCATCATCCTCGAAGGCGACGACAGAACCATACCTGATCACTTCGATCCGGAGATCCTGGCCCTCTTCAAAGAGAGCGAGGGTGAGTTTGAAGAGATCTATGAGGAAATAGGCGAATAAATTCGCCTATTTCCAGTGCTAAGTGCCAGGTGCTGAAGTGCTAAGTATTAAGACCATTTAATCTCTTATCTCCGATTTCCCAAGTCTAGAATTTAGTAACTGCAGCTGCCTTCCGGTTTTTCCCCCGCTTCAAATTCAAAAGTAAAAAACTAATTTGCCGCAGCACAACCACTTGCAGGCCGTATCGCAGGGCTGAGCAGGGGGAATTCATTGCTTCTTAGCGAACCGGAATATCGGTGAAACGGGGAAACGGGGAAATACCTGGAACCTGGAACGCGGAACTTGGAACTCCAGCCACAGGCTGGCTGACGTACGTGAGGATTGCCGAGGAGGGAGTACGAAGTAGAAAACACCGCACTTGGATGGGCCACTCTTATCGGCCGTTCAGAGTGTGCCAGATACGAGGCTCTGGTTCGATCACGCCATCGGCGTGACTCACCATCCCGAGCTTGGTCGAGGGGGATTGACGAGGGAACCTCATCCCGCCAATGGCGGGATGAGGATTGCCGAGGAGGGAGTACGAAGTAGAAAACACCGCACTTGGATGGGCCACTCTTATCGGCCCTCAAGAGTGCATTAGATGCAAGGCCAGAGTCCCGAGGAAACCGGAGGCGTATATGCCGGCATACGTCGAGGATTTCCGAGGGGCGATAACGCAGCAGATGATGTGCTATTGAGTGCCGACCCATTATCTCCTTCTCTTATAGCCGGCGATTATTCCGAAGCCGAGGAAGGTGGAGACTAACGACGACCCCCCATAACTCATCAGAGGCAAAGGAAGTCCCACCACCGGCAACACCCCCACAGCCATGCCGATATTAATTGCAGCCTGGATGGCGAATGCAGATGTGATCCCCACAACCACGATCATGGAAAAACGGGTTCTGGTGAACTCAATGTAGCTCAGGAGATAGACCGTGAGAAACAGGATCAACCCGAGCATGAGCATAACTCCGACGAAACCGAACTCCTCGGCCAGTACCGAGACTATGAAATCGGTATGCTGCTCCGGGATAAACCGCAGCTGGGATTGAGTCCCCTGCTGAAACCCCTTGCCGAACAATCCCCCCGAACCGATGGCGATCCTGGACTGGATCACATGGTATCCTGTCCCCAGGGGGTCCCGTCCCGGGTTCAGAAAATTCAATATCCTTTCGCGCTGATAATCCTTGAGGATGAAAAACATGGACGGTGCAGCGGCTGCGGCACCAATGACAAGTACGAGGAGCGTGGACCATCTCACCCCTACGAAGAGGATAACAACCCCCGATATGAGGACGAGAAACATTGCTGTACCAAGATCCGGTTGGAGAGCTACAGGAATTGTAAACCCTGCCACCAGGAGCAATGGCACAATGATCTCCTCCAGGCCGTAAGGCGGAGATGATTTACGCCGGCTGAAATATCTGGCAAGAGCCAGGATGAGGGCCAGCTTCGCCAGTTCGGACGGTTGGAAGGTCAAACCACCTGCATGGATCCACCTCTGGACCCCTCCGACCCATTTACCGGCCACAGCAAGCCCCAGCAGGACTGCAAATATCACCCAATAAAATCCGTATGCGCCCCGCTGAAGATGTCTCCTGTCGGCGAAATACCCTATGAAATAGGCGGCAAGGGCTATAGCCAGCCAGTACGATTGCCGTCCGGGGTAGCCGGCAAATCTGCCTCCTGCTGTAGCCGATCTGATAATCAGGATCCCCATGCCGGAAAGAGCCAGAGTGGAGCCCAGCAGCACAAAATCGATCCGCTGCATAATGAAAAAACCTCTCACAGCTCCAGTTCCTCCAGCAGCGTTTTGGAGAACGCCCTCACGCTACTGAAAGTTTGTCGACAGTAGCAATATTTTGGGCTGGACTTCATTTTTTCAGGCTACTTTCAAGTGTAAATACCGTTTTTCTCACCTGAGACTCCGCTGTGCAAAACAACCGTTTTTATTTTTTCCCATCTCCTAGAACCCCTTTAATCTTGTGCCGACAAAGCAGGGCAGGAATCTACCGCAGATCTTCTACGGATTCCTGACTGGGAACTGGAGCCTCAAGGGGGTAAAGCTCCGCGTATTTTTTTATAAGACGCGCCACTATTGGTGCGGCGGATGAAGATCCATGTCCTCCGTGCTCCACGAGAACCGCCGAGACCACCTTTGGTTTATTTACAGGGGCGAAAGCAACGAACCAGCCATGATCCCTGAGTTCGTACGGAACATCCTCCAATTTCTGCCGGATCTCCTGAAGACGCACAACTTGTGCTGTACCCGTTTTCCCCGCAACTGGAACACCCGCAAGCCGCGCAACCCTTCCGGTTCCCATGTCATCTTTCACCACACCCTCAAGAGCGCTAATTATTCTTTCGAAGACCTCATCCGGGATGTCTGTTTCACGCTTCACAGTTGGATCGCGCCTGTACAGCTCGTTTCCAGCAACATCCTCTATTCGGCTTACAAGGTAGGGATCCATAAGGGCTCCCCTTCTCGCGATGATTCCATACAGAGATGTCAGCTGAAGGGGGGTCACCAGAACGAAGCCCTGCCCTATCGCGGCTGAAAGGGTCTCACCCGGAAACCACGGTTCATCCCTGGCTTTTTTCTTCCAGTCCGACGACGGTATCAGCCCTTCTGCTTCTCCGGGTATGTCGATACCGGTTTTCTTCCCAAGACCCAGATCCAAGGCCCACCGCGCCATGGCATCGATACCGGTCTTTTCACCCACCTGGTAGAAATAGACATCGCACGATTCAACGATCCCTTTGTAAAGATCTACCTTACCGTGCCCCCCACGTTTCCAATCGCGGTAGACCCTGCCACCGAAACGATACGAGCCTGAGTCGAATATGTACTCATCAGGATCTATGCTTTGTTCCATGAGTGCGGCAATGGCGGTGACGACCTTGTAGGTCGAACCCGGCGGGTACATCCCCTGCATGGCCCGACTCTGCATAGGGTGCCCGGGATCCTTCACTATCTCGCTCCACCTTTCCCTGGTCAGGCGCATGGAAAATTCGTTAGGGTCAAAAGCCGGTCTGCTGACCATGGCAAGGATCTCACCGGTTTCAGTGTTCATGAGAACACCGGCGCCCCTCTTATCCACCAATTCCATCTCCAGCGCTTCCTGGAGGCGAATGTCCAGTGTCAATCTGAGATTGGCCCCCGGAGTCGGTTCAGTGACCCCAAGCACATTCAGTTCCCTGCCCCTTGCGTCCACCTCGACCTGTCTCCCTCCGTCCTTCCCACGCAGGTAGCGATCGTATGCTAACTCAAGGGCGTACTTACCGACCGTGTCCCTTTCTCTGGTCCCTGGATAATCACCGGAGTCGAGCTGTTCCCTCGAAATCTCACCAACATACCCGAAGAGGTGCGCAGCCGTTTCTCCGAAGGGATAATATCTGCGAGGGACCACCATCAGGAGCGACCCTGGAAAACGATCCTGCTGAACCTCGAATAAGGCCACCTCTCTGGGATCGAGGTATTCGAAAACCCTGATAGCACTGTATGGTTTATTGGTGGCGTTTTTTTCAAACCGTTCCACGGCCTGAGCGCCATTCCTTCCAAGAAGGTCAGCCAGCGATACTATTTCAGCCTCCCTGTCCCTGGCCATATCTTCCGGGATGAGGGCGAGAGTATATTCCGGACTGCTGTCTGCCAGGATCACACCGTTGCGATCGGTGACGATACCCCGCGTCGCCGGCATGTCGATGAGCCGGATCCGGTTGTTGTCGGCAAGCCTCTGATAAAGGGAGTGGTCCAGGACCTGAAGTCTCCAGAAATAGAGGAGAAGGAGGAAAAATATAAGGGTAAAGGCGGCCATGGTGACAGCGATCTTTCTCTCGATACCGGGTAGCGAATCACCGGGCCTTTTTGAAAATGGATCCACCGTTCAGTCTCCCAGACTCAGTTCCTCTTCCGCCCTGATCCCGAAAACTATTTCGAAACGATCCAGTAGAGCATGGACCAGCAGGGCGAGTAGAGTGTTACCGGCGAAACCCCAGAAAAACTGGGCCGAGAACATGGACGGGCCCGGTTGTGCAAAAAGGGCAAGAACAGCGACCTTGGCCAGAAGTGCCATAAAGACGGCACCGGCGACTGAGGCCGTCCGGTGAGTCATACTTCGAGCGAAGAACTTTTCCTGGAGGTATCCTCCCATATAACCGGCTATGATCTTGGAAACCGCGTTGAAACCGAGCACACCCCCGCTCATGGCATCCTGGAGATACCCGACCACAAGACCAGTCATCATCCCCGGAATTTTCCCCCTGGACATGGCCACATGAATAGTGATGATCAGCGGAAGATCAAAGCCGTCAACGAACCAGTCGGGCAGGATAACAGAAATGACCGCTGATTGAAGAATAAGGGCAGATCCTAAAAGGAGCGGAAAATAAAAAACCCTCATTCGCCCTCCAGATCCTGCTCTGTCCGGATGATAAGGACATCCTCAAGACGGTTTATAGGCGCTTTCGGCAGGACTTTGGCATATTGGTAGAGCCCATGACTTTTTGTCAGGATCTGGGTGATCGTACCGACCTCTATACCACGGGGATAAATACCGGCAAGTCCGCTGGTTATGACAATGTCGCCCTCCTGAACATCCTCGGTCCGGTCCAGGTATTTCAGTTGACAGGTACCAGAGCTTTCCCCCTCCAGGATGGCCCTTGCCCGGGAGCGGCTTACCAGAACAGGAACTCTGGAGGAACGATCCACGATAAGGCGTACGATGGAACTGTGATCAGACGTTTCAACAACACTTCCCACAAGGCCGTCCGGAGTTACAACCGGCAGATTTCGTTTCAAACCCTCCTCGGATCCCCGGTTGATAACGATGGTGCGTGTCCATGGATCAGGGGATTCACCGATCACCTGGGCAGCCATTCCGGTAAAACCGGTCTCAAACCGATATTCGGAAAATTCCTTAAGACGTCCTGCTCTGTAAAGTTCCTCCCGTAATTTCTGCACCTCGCTCGTCAGCAGGTTGACATCTTCCCGGAGCTTCGTATTTTCCGCTCTTGTGCCGAAAAGAAAAAGATAATCGTCCCAGACACCCGTTACGCCCCCGATGATAGCGTTGGCTCCGCTCTGGAACGGCGCCGCAATCGTAATGACACTCCTCCGGAAATAGCTCATACCGGTGGGGCTCTGGACCTGCCTGGAAATAATCAGAATGGAGGAAAGAACAAAGACCACCAACAGCAGCCCTTCCCTGTGGCGCATGAGAAAATTGCGCATGGGGCTGCCTGATGATGACACGGAACTACTCCCTGAGGGAGATCTGTTTGAGAAGTTTCAGCTCACTCAGAGCCATGCCTGCGCCCTTAACAACACAGGTGAGGCACTCTTCCGAGATTATGATGGGAAGCTCGGTCTCCTCTCTCAGCCGGATGTCAAGTCCTTTGAGCAGGGAGCCGCCGCCCGCAAGGACGATCCCCTTATCCACGATATCTGCCGCGAGCTCCGGGGGCGTTCGTTCAAGGGCGTTCCGAATTGCCTCGACGATCTGGGTCACCGGCTCATCCAGAGCTTCAAAGATCTCCTTGTTGCTGATCTCGAGAGTTTTGGGGACACCGCCGATGAGGTCTCGACCCTTGACCTCCATGGTTTCAGGGTCTTTGGGAGGATAGGCGGAACCCACAGCTATCTTGATCTGTTCCGCCGTCCTCTCTCCGATCAGGAGACTGTACTTCTTCTTGATGTAGTTGACGATGGACTCGTCCATCTTGTCTCCGCCGACCTTTACCGAGATGGACAGAACGATATCGTGAAGGGAGATGACCGCAACCTCTGTCGTCCCTCCCCCGATGTCAACTATCATATTCCCTGTTGCCTCCGCGATGGGAAGACCGGCTCCGATGGCCGCCGCCATCGGTTCTTCGATTAGATAGACCTCCCTGGCTCCCGCTTCCTGGGCAGATTCCCTGATAGCCCTTTTCTCGACCTGGGTGATGCCTGACGGCACGCCAATAATAATTCTGGGCCTGATGAGCCGGCTCCTGTTGTGCACTTTCTGTATAAAGTACCTTAGCATCGCCTCCGCCACCTCGAAATCGGCTATGACACCGTCTTTCATGGGCCTTATGGCTACGATGCTGCCAGGTGTACGACCGAGCATCTGCTTGGCCTCACGGCCCACCGCCAGGACGCGAGAATTGCCCTTGGCATCCTTCTGGACGGCAACAACCGAAGGCTCGTCAGTGACGATACCCTTTCCCTTGACGAAGATGAGAGTGTTGGCTGTACCGAGATCGATAGCAAGATCGTTGGACATTAACCCAAGGATGTTGTTCAGAAACATAATGTTACCTCAATATCAACTCCTCGTCGGCCAGGAAAAAAATCGACGGCCGGCAAGGCAAATGGGGAGAAATTCAACCTCCCCCGAGAGAAAGGGGACCTGGTACGACCGCATGTATGCATGCGACGTGACCATTCAACCAAGCGATATTAGCAGAACAAAAAATTCATTTCAACGCTCATAAAGCCATAAAAGCCTATTATTTTTGACTTTTTTCCTTTAAAGCCGTAATGGTCAAAAGGAAACCACCCGATACGGGGACACGGGGCACATTTGGAAGAAACCACCTGACACGGAGACGCGGAGACTCGGAGACACGGAAAAAGATCATCCTGCGCCCCCCTTCACCGCGTCACCACATCCAGACGCACTGAATACAATCCGCTCGTCACCGCGTCCCGGAATGCATTTCATCACGGTTCTTCCTATTGCATTAGCTGCCCATATCCTTATAATAATCGACTGCTCAGCCCCGACACTATGGGCTCACCCCGTAGTAGTATTTATGGTATTTCCCCCCCAGAATCGCAAAGCCAAGGGTGTCGTGGTGATTCAAGGGGCATCCGATAAATTTTAGCAGCGTGACAATCAATGAACTCAGGCACGCTGCAAGGGAGGACAGTAACAGATGCTCGAGTATATGAGGAAAAATGTCGGTTCGTGGGTGATCAAGTTCATGCTCTTCGGTATTGTGATCGTTTTTTCTTTCTGGGGAGTTGGTTCCTATTCGACTCGGGAAGTCAATTACGTCATGACTATGGACGATGTGAAGGTCCCCTACGAGGAATACAGGGATATATATAACACCCTGTTTGAATCTTACCGGGCAGTGTATACGGAACTGGACCCGGCTACCCTTGATTTTCTCGATATCAGGACGCAGGCCATCGATACGCTGCTCGAGAGGTATCTCCTGTACGAGGCTGCCCGAAGAATGGACCTGGAGATAACCGGTTCAGAGGTGGGCGTGCAGATCGCCAGTGTCACGTCTTTTCAGGAGAACGGACTTTTTTCGCCCCAGAAGTATCAGCTTTTTCTGGATCTCAACCGATTGACTCCCGAAGCTTATGAGACCTCCGTCTCACGCGAACTCATCCTCTCGAAAGTAATAGAGCTCATCAAGGTAGCGGCGGTGATTACTCCCCAGGAGGTACAGGACAATCTGCAACTTCTCACCCGTAGAGCTGTCGCAAAGGTGATCCGTCTGAGTCCCAACGATTTCGTGCGCGATCTTCCTGCAGCCAGAGAGGATCAGCTGCTGGATTTCTTCGAGGACAACATAGAGTTCTACAGGGTTCCCGAAACCTTCAGACAGGCTATTGCCGTCATCGATCCCTCCCTGCTGGAAGACAGGGCGGAAGTAACGATAGAGGAAATGGAAGACTTGTATGATGACCGGGTGAAGGAGTACACCGAGCCCGCGGCCTACCGTCTCAAGCATATCCTCTTCTCCCTGCCGCAGAAAGCGGCATCCGAGACCATCAGCAAGGTCCGTGTCAAGGCCGAAGGTGTCGTCCGGATGATCCGGGAAGGTGAGATTTCTTTTGAAGAGGCAGTCAGGGAATATTCCGATGACACGAACAGCATCGCGAAGGGCGGAGACTTGGGTTTTCTGGAAAAAAGTACTTTAGACCTATTTATACGGATCACCGCCCAGGATCTCGAACCCAGTGAGATCAGCGATCCAGTACCCACAGCAAAGGGTTTCGAGATAATCAGCGTTACTGAAACAAGGGAGGAACGGCTCGTGCCCTTCTCCCAGGTACGTGAGGACCTGGAAAAACAGGTCAAACGTGATCTGGCCATTGAGCTGGCCTACGATCTGGCTGATGATCTACTGGATGAAGTCCTTGATTCTGCCCGTCCCCTGGAAGAACTTGCCAGAGAAAAGGACCTCATGACCATCACAACACCACTTTTCTCCCGCGGCTCACCCCTGGAGACAATGGACCTGCCATGGAATCTCCTCGAAGCTGCCTTCGATACCGAGGAAGAAGAGATCGGTGACGTTTACGAGAGGGACGGCAAGCTTTACCTTCCCCAGACAACTGAGAGAAACGATTCCTACCTGCCGGAGTTAGATCAAGTGCGTGGCGAGGTCGAGGGCGGCCTGCTGATCAAACATGCCATGGAGATCGCCATGGAAAAGGCCGGGGAGATGCTTGCGGCTTATGAGGGGGGACGATCCATCGACTCTCTGGCTGCGTCACTTAAAAGGAAGGTAGTGACCACGGAACCTTTCACTATCATGGACACATACCTGTCGGCATTCGACGATGCCGAACAGATTATCAAGACCGCCTTTTCCCTTTCCAAACCCGGCATGGCGGCCGTAGCCGGCGGTGAACAAGCCCACTACCTGGTTGTCCTGGACAGCTTTGTGGAATCGAATGCGGAAGAGATGGATGAAAACCGCGCCATGATCGAAGGTGCACTCATGTTCCAGAGAGAACAGGATGTTCTCAAAGGGTACATCCAAGCTCTCAGGGAGGAGATGGGTGACAGGATAGTGATCAATGAGAAATCATTTTAAGAGCAGAATTCAGAAGCCAGAATCCAGAAGCCAGAAGAAAATCACTGAGCCGGGCCATAAAAAGTCCGGCTTTGTTACTCTTTAAAATCTCCAATTAATAAGTTTTTTATTAATTTGTTTTCCTGCCAGGCTTGCTGGGCTCATATGATTCACGTTTTAATCTTTTGAATTTCTCCTGAATTCTGAATTCTGAATTCTGGCTTCTAGTTCTTCTTTATCCCCTTCGGGGTTGCCGTAATAGTCTCCCCCCCCGTCGTCAGGGCCTTGATCTGAAACGTAAAGGAATGACCGTCAGAAGTATAAGTGATCCCGAAACCGGCATCCCACATAAGCTCGGTCATTTCTGAAGGAAGGTTTTCATCGACCAGAACTTCCCTGTGTGAGCCATAATCAAAGATCGCCATTTCGCTTGGATACTGGTTCGACGGAGAAACAACAGGGTATCTCATCAGGGCCGCCCTGACGCTGCGCACGTTGGTCTCCGCCGCAAGGGTCGCGGCGACACCCTTCTGACCATACATCGCTTCGATGGGTTTTATCACCTCTTCCTCTATTGTCTTCTCACACGCTGAAAAGATGAGGAGAAAGGAAATCGTTAAAAGGGACATGGCGAAATACAGCTTGGATCGATTCATAACAGTGCCTTTCGATTAATAGAAATATTCAAAATTCGGCTCATCCGGAAAATGAGTACCTGTAAATCAACCCTGAATTCTCACAATCGACTACTGCCATTCTGCATCCCAGATCTCAATTCTTTTCACCACCCGTTCGTCACTGACTTTAGGGATGTGACTCACTAGAGAACACTGAGAATACCCTTCGGTCCTTCGACAAAGCTCAGGATGGTGAGCCTGCCGAACCACAAGTTCAAGGCTGCCTGAGAAACCCAAAAAGAGTGAGGATATTTCCTTCACCGAAACTGTTGAGTCATCCAGACCAAGATGAAAGAGCATTTTAATCTTGGGCTGCAGGACTCAATCTGCTGATTTCAAAGAAATCCTTCTTCGGCTGGAAGAAGTCAGATGAAGGGGATAAATCTTACCATGCCTGCCAAGTCATAGCTGAAGCGAAGACTGATGAATCCCTGCCTACCCTGAGCTAAGTCGAATGGGTGTACCAAGTGGTTAGTTGGAACTTGATCTCAAAGGTTTTCTCAGCCTGCCCTGCCTGTCCCGAGCTCAGTCGAGGGGAGCAAGCGAAGCGCGTCGATGGGTGTTCTCAGTGTCCTTAGTGGTAAAGGCCGTGATTAGTGATTCGCCTGCCCTGAGCCTGTCGAAGGGTGACTCGTGATTGGTTTAGACTTTTCGTAGGTTTCACCTCGATACTTCGACACCTCGATACTTAGTTACCGTTCTTTCTCCAGGCACGTATTAGCCGGAAGAACCCCTTTTCATAACAACCAGCGCCTCTGAATGGGAAGTCTGCGGGAACATGTCGAAAAGTTCTATATCACTGATAACGTACCCGGCTTCGATCAAACGGGCAAGGTCTCTGGCAAGGGTGGACGGTTCGCAGGAAACATATATCAGGAAGGGGAAACGTTTTGCGCCCAATAAATTGACCACTTCCCGGGGGAGACCTGTTCTGGGGGGGTCAACGATAACGGCATCCGGCTCCTCGTTGTCTAGCGCCAGAAAACGGGCAATGTCCATCTTGATGAAACGGCTGCTAACACCTGACACCGACCCCGACGCCGACAGAGCATCGAGCACGGCTCCCGGGGAAGATTCCACACCAACGGTTTTCATTCCAGCAGCCGCAGCAGGCAGACTGAAGTTGCCGTTCCCACAGTAGAGATCCAGGAGGGATGACGAACCCACGGACCGTAGATGCGTGAGGGTTCTTTCCACCAGAACCGGATTAACATCCGGATTGACCTGAAAAAAGGTGCCCGGTGAAGCCGACATCCGGATCCTGTCAACTTCAAGGGGCAGACTCCCTCCTCTGGTCGCAATGATCACTCTACGGGAGTCATGGGCAGCCTGGCCTGCTATTTTCTTTTTCTTCCCGGCAGCGATCTCCTCCATGCCATCCATGATCATTCGGGCCGCAGCACTGATTCCCTTTACTGTGTCAAAAACCCAGTTAAGAGTCATGCTCCCGTCCACCGGGCTAAGGGCTATTTCACACGATTTGAGCGCCGGGGGAGCCCCGTTGTCCTTTAACCACCCCCGTAGATCGTTCACCGCTGAATTGAGGGCCTCGGGCAGCAGCATACACTGATCCCAAAGCACAATCCTGCTTGAACCGCGCCTGAAGAACCCTACGGCAGAGCCCTTTATCTGTAACCGGGCGCGGAAGCGGTATTGAAACTCAGACTGTGTCGGATGGACCAGGATGGACGGCTGCTCCTTGAGGTGAGCGATCCCTCTCAGGGCCTGCCGTAAAATATTCTCCTTCCAACGGATCTGGGACTCATAACCCATATGCATCCACTGACACCCACCACATCGCCCAAACCAGGGACAAGGGGGATTCCTCCGCTCGGAAGAGTTTTCCACGATCTCGTCAAGTTCGGCGAAATAGACACCCCGCCGGCGACGAATATCCCTTACTGAGACAAGATCCCCTGGTGCGGTGAGGGGAACGAATACGACACTATCGTCCAGATGGCCGAGACCATTGCCGCCCGGAACAAGCTTTTCGATCCGAACGGGGGAGGAGTGGGAATTCTTACTGAATTTATCCGAGTTTATGACAACAGCCTGCTTTCTGGGATAAGAAGTCGGTTTTAAAATTCAAGATCCAAGATCCAAGATCCATCCACCTTCGCTAACGCCTAACGACCAGCTACGGCGGACAAGAGATTCAAGATTCATCCACCTTCGCTAACGCCTAACGACCAGCTTCCGACTTCGCTCTTCGAGCTACGACGGACAGGACGGCGGACAAGAGATTCAAGAACCAAGAACCAAGAACCAAGATCCAAGA
>Ga0114923_10000211_pt1 | contig 47502 bp, 63 predicted proteins | sample SumtaG_FD_89578 | JGI IMG/M metagenome (GOLD analysis project Ga0114923, IMG submission 89578) | Deep subsurface microbial communities from Indian Ocean to uncover new lineages of life (NeLLi) - Sumatra_00157 metaG | ecosystem: Environmental > Aquatic > Marine > Oceanic > Sediment | place: near... | reverse complement strand
GCAGCTCACCAGTAGCCCAGTCATGCATGGTCCCTTCAAATTCGAGGATCTCTACATATCCTGACTTCAAATATTCTTGGAGATCGCCGAAGCCATCTCGCGTAAAGGAACTTGCATCACTTCGTACTTGTTTCGCCTTAGCGAGGATATCTTTGAAGTGGGGATTAGCATCCGACTCCATCTCCAGTTCGCCGAAGTGTTTAATGGTACGGGTGATCTTCCAGGTATCTTCAAAGGAAGAAGCGGTAGGATCGAATACGATATCAAGAGGAGAGATACGAACTAGTCGGGGACCTACATAACCAGGTATAACCTCGCCAGTTTCAGTGTCTAACTTAGATTCATCAGTCCAATCAGTTGTAGCAAATGCATTACCATAATCAATATAATCGTACAGTAGACGGGACACTGTACTACGGAAATCAGAGATGCGAGTCTTGTTGGACATGTAAGCTTGAATAGCTTGTCGCTTCTGCTGTACTTCGTCATTTAATGTATAGCCCTCCCAACGCAACCACTCATCATTAGGGAAGAGAGCAGACAAATAGTTAGCATGCAAGTTATCCCTGATCTGTGCTAGCTTAGGAAGCGTAGTCTTATTCTTCCAGGGTAATGCTGCATTAGTTGTTGAAGTTGTGTCAGTAGCAAAGATATAATTCCGACGCTCCTCCAACTCATTCAACCAGCCTTGACGCTGAGAATTAAATGAATCCCACCGTTCAGCAATAGTCTTCGCCAAGTTATCTTGGGTCAGTAGGTCTTTAAGTTCAAGAGTTTTAATACTCATCTGTGTGCTACTCCGCCCCAACGGCTATGAAAGATTACATTATTATTGGTCTTCTTAGACCTTCGGGTAGCTCGTGGCGACTTTGCAATTTCAATTACAGAGGCCAAGGCATCTTTAATATCATCATGAGGAGGACGCGCAAGTACGAGTTCTTCCTCAAGTATTCCTACATATCCACCACGGTAGTGGAAGATAGTCTGGTTATCATATCGTGGTTCTAGCACTGCACGGATACGTTCATCCTTAGTGCCTGTATGTCTTGTAGGTTTATGTTCATCAATAGATAAACGCATACCTTCTTTTCTAATCCGATCCTTAAGATCTCTAGCGATCATTCCTTGTGCTGCGTTCACTTCAGCTCGTAGCTTAGCGAAATTCCATTTCTCATGCATCGACACTACATGATCGAATAGACCGGAGATCTTATCAGATCGAAACCTGTCAATGTCCAGCAGATAAATATATCCTTCAGGGTCTACACCTACAACTACTATTGCTGTGAAGTCAGCCTTCTTGCTAACTGTAAATGCAAAGTCAATAGAGGCGTACACATTCAAAGGACTATACTTAAAGTGCCACTGTCCATCAGTAAACTTTATGTGCTTCTGGTCATAATACTGGAAACGATCTCGGCTGAGACGGTCGGAGCTGGGGTCATTCGGATCATTGTAGTACTGGGCATAGAACTGGGTTCGGTCAGTATACAACTGTTTAATTCTCTCCAGTTCTCTGCGATTAAAGCCAAACGACTTACCATCTGGTCTTTGTTCTCTAGGCCAGAGAAAGAGTCCATCATCTTCAACGACATGTTCTTTAATATCCCATAGAAGTTCTTCTCCAACGATCTCATCGTTATCGTCAAAGGTAGCCATCTTTTGTTTCTTCCACACATCATATTGATCTGCAGGATGATAGCGTGTACCACAAGCTTTAATCATACCACCAGTATTCAAGATAGATGCCATAAGAGACATAGCGCTTGAACACTTACGTCGTCCATCTTCTGTGTGTGCATTGTCAGGAACTACGACATCATCTGCTACGATAACATCTGAGTGAAGACCTACAGTGTTAGTAGTAAGACCTGCAACGATAATGGTAGGATCACGGACGCCCTCATCTTTACGTTTCGGATGATCCACCGAGATAGCAGTTGACGCCCACCGCTCTCGCTTACCCTCTTCAGGATGGATCATATCAGGCCAATACTTCTTATACTTCTTGCTAGTTAAGATATTCTTAATAGCAAAGAGTTGTTGCTCGGCCAATGTAGATGTAGCTGAAATGTAAAGAATAGTAGTATCTGGATGCCGCGTGATCCACCATGCACACCATACCGCAATACAGTGCGACTTCATATGCGCTCGAGGTAACAACAGTAGTTGGTTAGGTTGTTCAGTTTCCTGTAACCAAGTAAACACTTCTCTGTGAATATCTCCGTATAGACGGTTAGGCCCAATGAGTTTAGCAAAGGTATATAGATCTGACTCTGCTGCTTCACGGATAATGTCAATGTTATTACGTGGTGCCATATTAAGTTACCAGTTGTAGTCTCTTCAGATCATCATCAACTTCAGACTTAACATTAGCAGCGATACGAGCTTCGCGAGTTACTTCTGCTTTAGAAGGACGTCCTGCCTTATGAAGATTCCATCCACAGTCTGCTAAGAACTTAGAAGCTTGATATCCTTTCTCAGACTTGGCATGTTTAGCAATCTGCTTGATAGCTTCACTACGAACTTTAATCTCAAGTTCTTCACGCCACTCTTCAAGATAAGGTTTGAACCATGCACTCTCAGTCAATACTAACCAATGCTTCCATCCACCTAGACAAGCTTTAGCGAAGTCATACTCGCCTGCACCTGGAGAAGTACTTAACTTCAAATATAGAACTTTAAGAGAAGGCAGACCTTTATGATCTACCTCCTTAAGAGTATACGAAGCCCAGTCTTTGTTCTCAGGTTTACATGTTTCCCAGAAGAGTCCTTTAGTAAAGTAACGTCCGATACTATCTTTAAACTTACTCATATATTAAGTACCGATAAGTCCGTGAGTAGTTGTATCATCTATAAGTGCTTTAACTCGTTCGGCTAGCTCAGGCAGTGTAACAGTCGAAGTAGCGAATGTTGTTCTATCTGAAGTACCTGTAGGAGCTGTCCATCCTGTTTGACGGGCACCTACAACCTTTACAGTAGCTCCACTTGCTCCGCTAAAGAAAGCATTCGAATGTACTTCTGAAAATCTCCTGTTAGTTAGTCCTAACTTAGATCCTAAATCTGCTTCCGGTCGCATCTCTGTTGATGTTACTCTAAGCTCATCTGTCCCATTGATATTTAAGAATATCGTGGTAGCACCTTCAATCCGTTGAATACCAGATATTTGGTGGTTTGTTTGACCAGTAGAGATCTGATTAACATCAGCATTTAAAGAGTTTAGTGAGAACCCTGTAACATCAAAATAGTCATCAGATGCAGATCTAAGCACCATATTGTCTGAGACATTGTTGTAGTTACCGCTTGCTGTTAGATTGAAAGTTCTAATGAATCTCCAAGTAACACCACCATCTGACACATCGCCAGAAGTATGTGTTGGTGCTGTAGCTCCAGATGTTCCAGTAGTTGTTGCTAAATAGATATTCAATCCATTTGTAACAAAGTCTGTACTTGCAGTATATGCTGTAGCTGTAACCCAGATAGAGTATCCAGTACCACCAAGTCGAACTCCGTTATGCTGTGTAGCTACAGCTTGAGTATCTTCACAGATATTAGCTGAAATAATATTGTTCTGACCAGTACCACCAAAATTAGATGATGCACCAATCCCAGCCCACGTAGATGCAATCTGGTTATTATTTAAACAGGTATTGCCAGTTACGGTATTGAATCCACCCCATATCCAGATGCCTGCCTTTTGATTAGTTACACAAGTATTGCCAACGATTGAGTTACGGAATCCAGAAATAGAGATTCCATTATCCCCAGTATTCTCTGCAATATTCCCGATAATACGATTGTAGAAACTATTTTGCTTTAGTCCGATTAACTCTAGGCCATTCGACTTAGTTTTATTGAAACTAATTTCATTTGCATTGGCAGCAGAATCTAGTACAATACCGAAGCCACTACAATCAGTAAACTTATTTTTAGTTACTATATTAGAAACTGCAGTCAGATTAAGTTCTACACCTGAACCTTCAATATCAGTGAAGTCACACTCAGATACAAAACAATTATCTGTAGTACTCATCCTAATAGCACGTCCAGCTATTGATGCATTACCTGTGCCTGTAAGGATAACACTCTTTAAGCCAGCATTAGATGCGCTAGTCATAGTTAGGTAAACAGTACCATCAATACCAGCTAGATTTAGAGTACCCGGACCGTGTAGTACACAACCTGTTGGCATAGCTACAACTGTAGTAATTTTGAACGTGAGTCCATCATTAACTATGAGATCAGTACCACGAACACAAGCAGCAATCAATGCTGTAGTATCATCTGCAACATCATCTCCAACACAACCTAGTTGTTTAAGAGAGAGCATAGTCTCAGTTTGAATAGCAGCAACATTACTATTAGCGTCAGTATGATCACCTAGTTCATCAGGTGTAGCTCCGAACTCTGCTGATGTTTGAATCAGGTAACGAGCTTGTCCACCATCACCTTTTACAGCATATCCTTTAGTTTCTACAATAGTGCCTACAGCAAATGTAGTAGCAGCTAGTGCAGTAACATTCTCTACAAATTGTGTCTGAACTAGATTAGCAGAACCTGTAACGGCTACACCACCAAGCACCATAGCATCTGTATTGATGTTAGCAACATTCAATAGATCATTAGAATTAAGATCAATGTCAGCACTCATACCATTAGGAGCTGTACCTGCTCTAGACAGAGTAGCTGCTAATGCAGTTTGAATATTAGTGAAGTTATCATTCAGAGTAGAAGTAGTCTGTACACCACTACCTACTGCCTCTGGTACGTAAGTAGTTCCCATGATTAAATATACTCCGCACCAATAGTGAATGTAAAGCTAGGAGTACCACCACCAATGGTAGCTACTACACGCCAAGTCTTAGGAAGAATATCAGATATAGAACGGTTAGCAGTCTCAGCTATACCTGGATATAGTGTTAGAGTATCTCCACCAGTACCAGTCTTTTGAGCAAAGGAAACATCAGGGATACCGAAGTACATCCCTGTTACTGGGTCCTTACCTTGAACAGCAATATCTAATGTAGGAGATGAACCTGAAGCTGCAGAGATATCTAGATATAATTTAATACCTACACCAGCAGTCTTAGTTTGGTCAGTTGAATTAGTAGTAGTAGTACGTGCTACTGAAGTAAAGATAGTACGAGCAGGATTATCTAGAGTACGTTCTCGTTTATTGAGTAGATCAGCAAGAGAAGACATATTAATCTTATCCTTTAATAGATATTAAAAGTATATTAAATATCTTCAATCAGTTCGTTATCACTCACTTCTTTCACAGATATCTATATACATAAAGTTAACTTTAAGTAATATAATTATATAATGCTTATTATAGACCTCTAAAAATACATTAAGTTCAATAAATATTTAAAATAAATTAAATAGTCCTCTGCGAAGGAGGATAGTTGTAATATAGGTAACACTCCAAATCTGGATAATTAGGAAGTCCTACGTGATTAGGTGTGTATTTTATTGGTGTATATGAGAGTCCTGGGGGACTTGAATGTGTATCTTACCGAGGCGATAGGATAGGTCAAAGCCCATAATTTCTACTAGATATTTATTAGTTACAATGCAACAGTAGTCACGCGAGGCTACCCCCCTGGATACCCCATGTAGCCTGGGATACGAATGATATTGGTTCTCACTAGCCTTATGAGTCTTATGTGCATTATCCCCACCATTACCAATACACTCACCACTAACCGATGCTAATACGAATCATTATCACTAGCTCCTTCTCTCTATCCTTAGTCCCATGCAGCTCTCAGGTAATACGAACCATTATCATTACCATTACTATTCGCATCCGATGGCCCAGCACGTTAATGCAAATGATAATCATTCTCATTACCATTCATATCTACCCCGGTATCTACACTAGTTGTATATACAATCGGCAATACCTTGCCACCTACCGGCAATATGTTGCCACCCTACGGCAATACCTTGCCGCCTATACCACTGTTGATCTACACAGTACTCATGCTAACTCATTGATTCATATACCTTTTTCAAAGTTGGCACACCACCTGCATTATGTTTATTGCCGGCAAACAAACGTCGGTAGATGTAGAAAAAGATTTATTAAACATAGGGTTGCAAAGGGGTAGACGGTCAGCTAATCTACCCACCAGCAACAAACCATACGGAGATAAACGGATACACTACATATACCAGACGCTAGGGAATCCCTAGTACATACAGTTGATCGGTATTCTATGATGTGCTTACTAACATCAGGAGAATATACCATGACGCCACTAGACAAAGACATTGCTGTCCTTGAGTTCTTGGAAGCCGAGCATAAATCTCTGCTATCTAAGATTGAAGATAGGGACAATGATAAGTGGAACTTTGAAGAATTAAACCGTAGGTATTACTACATCGGTGGACTTATTCATAACGTCAAGCATGGTGCTCCGCAATAGCGGGCACATCATAGGGTATCGATTAAAACGTATGCAATTGTGTTGTCTTAGACAACATGCTGAATACTTAACAGTAACAGTTGAACGCGCTGTGACTGTCTTAGAGGGGAAGGTATCCATTCCGGTGGGCGTACCCTTGCTAATAGACTGATCAGTGTTAAACAGCCCGCTCCTTGGCTAGTGTAGCAAGGCATTTGAACGGGGTTCTATGGCTGACTGTATAGTTGTAGTGTGTAGTCATATAGTCGAAGCCCTAAGACTGGGTGACCGACTCTAACACGCTGATTAACATCGCTGGGTTTGTGGGTATTCATACTAGCTAGTAGCTGCCAGGTGCAGGCTAGTAGGAAACCCTCACGCTATCGGAGTCTTGGCTTACGGCCTTACATACTCTATAGCAAGTAGGTTGGTACTCTTTGATGTGCTCACTCACACATTGGAGATATAACTATGCCTAACTACCATCTAAAGCGTACCCATGACGGCAAGGGGCTACTTCTGAGAAGTAATAGCTATCTTGCTAAGTGGTTACCTCGTTGGTTGTTTACTGTCGAGTCTGCCCGCATTGAGCGCGATACTACGTCTTATGTGATAGCTCGTTTCGCATAGCAATAGGTGCCCCGCTTAGCGGGCACATCAAAGCGTACCGACTGAAAAGATTTAAACAGGACAATCGAGCAAGCGTGCTTCGTGTGCTTGTGGTGCTTTTCAGTGGGCATCCTATAATACAGGGATATCCATATGATCAAGAGCCTCAGCAACAGACGTAAGATTGCCAAGCGTATAGCCAAAGCCAAGGAGTCACAGGTAGAGTGTGAACCTATGGACTTCCGTATGGCTATGAAGAATGTTGGCATCAAGCCTCAGAAGAAGCCATACCCCTTCGAACGTGAGTTCTCTAGTCAGGATGCTATGCCTACCTTAGGCATGTGTGGTGCACCTGATCAGTGGAATCATAATCACGAAGACACTCATTTTGTTACATCATCAGGTAAGTGTAAGCCCTTACGTAAGGAGTTTACTGCCCGCCCTTAATATGTCTAATGGTGCCCACTGATAAGTGCCGCAAGCCCCTAGTAACTACTCGACTAGTCCTAAGATCAGAAGTGTATGGGTGTGTGCTGCCATGTGCTAACACATATGGAGCTACACCTATGAATGTTCAGATCATCCACATCGCTGACTCAGAAGCTGGTGAATACCGTGTGTATTGTGCGGGAGAACCACTGTCTGTGTTCCGGTGTCCTTGGTTAGCCTTACTCAATGCTGCATTGAAAGCACAGGATAGGGGTCTATCTATCGAGATGACTCCTGAAACATCTGCTGCCATGGCTGAGTTGGCTGTGACCTGCATTGACTAGTGCGTTTGTTGTGTGTTCCCTACCAAGGGAGCACATGGCAGTGCATACCTATACCTCTGATAGTAATACCGATTGCTTTGTCTGGGTAACATACCAGCGTTCACAATCGAGAGCCCTCAACTCCCTCTCAGATAGTAGGTAGGGCTCTGCTTTGTGAGTACTGATGTTGTCTAGACAACAACACAGAAGCTCACTTCCACATAAAGACTTCAACGTCCCTATGGAGGTGACATATGTCTGTTAATGAAACTAAAGTAACCGTCCAGGTTATTAGAGATCCCGAAACTATTAGCCTCCTTGAGGCTGCCAAGGTTGCAGTAATGACCGAGGCTGCTCAGCGTGAGGTTGATACGGCAGGTATCAGCGTGAGTGCTGTGCTGTACCGTGAGTCAGCTCGTATCAGTAAAGAACTTGTAACTAAGTTTGTTGCTGCTGAGAAGGATGTTAACCTCACTGCCATTCGCTTGCAGTTTGAGAGTGAGTGTCAGCCCGCAGAGGAACACATGCGTAAGGCTGAAGGTATGGGTGGTGTAATCCCTCGTTGCTGGAGCAATGCGAAGTCACAACTGATTGCATTCATTGAATTGGGTGGTGACTTCAACATGCATGGCACCGTCAGCTCTTGTAAGATCTGGGCTGGTAAGGAACGTAAACGTTTGAAGGAGGAGGAAGGGCGTCAAGCTCTAGCCTCCATCGCTGCTGAGGGTGAGCACGTCAAGGATACCGGTAAGGGTACCGATGACAAGGGCTCCGCCAACATCGAGAAGAGTGAGACTACTCAGACCGATGTAAAGGTGGAGCAGGTAGCTGAAGCCGTTGCCGATCTTGATGAGCGTGTGCTCGAGCTGATCATGTCCATCACTGCAAGTGCGCAAGGAGTCCATCCAGATAAAGCAATCAAGATGTTGAAGAATGTTGACCAACAGTTTAAGAACATCGCCAGCAAGGCAGTGGCGTCTGTTGTCAACGGGTAATAGTGAATAGCGGGTGACCTACACATAGGAGGTGTGGGCATCCCGGTGTTCATTCATCAGAGGATAGTATCATGAAGAAGAAACTTTCACATCAGCTTGTAAGGACAGCGAGAGATGCTGTTAACAAGAGTGATAGTCTGTTAGAGGTGGAGAAAAAGAATCCTTATAAGAATAAGAATAGAAGAAAGGATTGGTGGCGTATTGCAGTGTTCTTGTGGGACGTGGCTACTCTACCTGAAAGGGAGTGGAACGGTGAATAAACCTACCGTAACTGTAGTTGTTATCTCTGCTGATATAGCGAGTGGGTTCGTACCTGAGTATCATTACGAGATACGCCTGAAGACTTATACGCACATCAAGAGAGTGCGTAGTGTTCAGGCATACGCCACTGTTCAAGGTGCTGTCAAAGCTGGTGCTCGATTCCTTAACCTGATGGAGCAGGTCATCCGTGCTTAGGATACTTAGGTCGGGCTGCTCTTAAGAGTGGGTGAGGTATCTCTCTTTGCCTATACCTTGGCTACACACTGGGAGTAGTCCGACCTAAGTAAGACAACGTTGTCTAGACAACATCAACTCAACCAACACACAAGAGCAAGAGGCCCATGCTTATGGATTTAGATTTACTTTATAAAATCTTTCTATCACTAGGTGGGCTGGTATTCAGCACGCTCATCATGGTGTATCTGTTCCCTAAGTTTCTAAACACTATGCCTAAGGAGGATGACCATGAGTCGCCTTAACCATGCAATAAGATCGGACCAGATGGTAGATGCTGGTCACTCCCTTGCTGAAGGGGAGGAAGTGAGCTTCCGTGTAGCACCAGGCACTAGCATCCGTGTTGGTAAGGTGCTGTCTGTTGGTCGTCTGACTTTCCAAGTGGATGTAGATGGGATAGTAGGACGTATCTTCCGATCCATGATCACCAGTAAGGTGGCATAGCTACGCCTTAAATTTAGAGTGTTGTCTAGACAACATTACATATCACAAAAGGAAACACGATCATGAAGAAAAGTATAATAGCTCTGTGTTTAGTAGCAGCAATCGCAGGATGTAGTACTGATGCTCAGGTTGCATCACGTAACCTGTCCAAGTCAGCAGACATGTTCGAGTTGGATCGTCGGATTATCTTCTATAACACCTGGAAGGGGGAGTACCTGCTCTCTATCGAAGGGCGTTGCTCAATCGAGTATGGTAACAGGGTTGCTGTGACATGCAAGACTGGACCTGATGAGTTCAAGAAGCATTACCTCGGTCTGAGTGGACAGGTAACCTACTTCTCTGAACAACTACGTCCGGCAGAGGTAAGTGTGTACAGATATAGGGTGATCTTCAAACCGGAAACTATTATTCCTAACGTAGATCTATCAACAAGCATCTCTAAGTAGGGGAAAGACAATGAAAACTCCTGATAAAACTGACACCGTAATGGCAGTCTTGTTCTGTCTGTTGGTAGCGCTATTCATCTTTGCTCCTGAGGCACGTAGTGCTGATGACAGGTATGAGCAGGCAGTCAAGGAGATGCCCGAGTATTGTGATCAAGATGCAAATGGATTGCTGATGGAAATGCTCAAAGGCATTGACTGGAAGGTAGTGTCAGAGAATGCACCTGAAGTTAAGAGCCATACGTTTAACATGCTATGGCACAGTTGTATGGCACGATCATACATAGTACTCGAGACATTGAGAGGTGTGTATAGTGAAGATGTCTTTGACTGAGTTCATGTGGTACATGTTAGTGTGTGCTGCAGTAGCAACGTGGTTATCATGATGCAGTTATAGCGTGTGTCTCACAACATGAGAGCATGCTATGCCAGCCTCATAGGCGATAGAAGTTAGTCACTCTTATGAGTGCTGATGTAGCTGAGTGTGTGCCAGTCACTCATGCATTGAAGCAAGGCTCTGTGTGTGCCATTCAGTATCCTTGTTTGTAAAGCTTAGACTATGCATCAAGCAGTGTGGTTCCATATATCTTTGCCGATAAGGTATGTGTAACCGTACTGTGAGGTGCGTAGCATAGAGCACAGCATACCCGACGATCATCTTATCACCCCTCCCTCCTGCAACCATAGCTCAATTGGATAGAGCCAGTGCTAACGAAGGCTGAGATACAGGTTCGAGTCCTGTTGGTTGGAGATCTGCTCATCGAGGTGATGTGGTATAACATGATGGTACATGTAGGGATTTCTGCTGTGCTATTCATCATCAAGTGTAAGGCGCAACCAACTCCTTGGAAGGTCTTACTTTTCTCATGTGACATTTGAATCCCGCTGAGCCAATGGGATGAGGAGTTAACACCATGTCTTCACTTGTTGAGGAACTAGAAAAGCTGGAGGATTCTATCGAAGCATTGGTAGAGTCTATTGAGGACACCAAGCGTGCCCTCGGACTGGGTGATGTCAAGCCTCCCAGCTCTGAAGAAAAGACTGACGCCTTACTGTATGGTCTAGTGGACGACGAGTATCCCTACCACCAATGCAGATAACCGGCGAACCTGAGATCGGATAGCAACCAGTAAGTACACATCATTGGTTAATCTCCTACGAGTTGTTACTGTAGCCTGTGTCCTACCCACATGCTACGACGTGGTGATGTGCCGAGGTTAGTGATTCCTTTCAACAACAGCGAGCCGTGTACAAACGTAAGTCATTCACATTAACTCTTAATCGGAAAAGGATATGGCTATGCGAGTTCGCAAAGCTGCCGGTAAGGGTGTGAGTGGTGACTGTTATCGGCATCATTCGCATCAACAGCGGCTGACCCACAGGGTAACCAAACCGATCCCGATCAACCGGGCGGTACTACCCTACGCCGCAATGCGGAGCAATACCTTGCAGTCTCTCCTGCAGTCCACTGAAGCTAGCCTGTTGGCGGCGCACCCTACAAGTGTAGCCTTCGCCATCAAGCCGGCTGAGGACATACCAGGAGAGGCAGAGATAAGGAAGGCTCCGCCTGTCAAACTGGCAACAGACAATGGTCACGATGTACGTGGCGATCAAGACCGCTATGATCTATGGTTGAAGGAGTTCGCATGGACTCCCAAGTCACTGAGGAATAGTGTTACGTCCCTTGTCCACCCGAAAGACAAGCAAGAACTTGTCCCGGTCATGGACATACAACCACTGCTTATACATGGGATACCTCTAGGTACGCTGAAGGTTAAGACCCTGCGCTACCTCTATGTACCTAAGTCATGGCAGCGGGTAAAGGAACAGCACTTGAAGCGGTCTGCTAATGCACGACAGGAGCGCACTAACAATGTGCACCATACGGAAGTTGAATCCGCCACTCGTAAGGCTGACTTCATCCGTACCACCGAGATGGCCAAGCGCTATGTCGACAGTGCAGTGTTGTCCAGACAACCCAATCAACAAGCACCCTCGGAAGTAGAAGGGCCGCCGTGGCCCGCTGCTAACGACAGCTCACACCAAGGTGAGCAATCTGGTACCCCCGAAGACGGTGGACACCACGTCCATCAGCCTGTGCCACTGGCTGGTGAGCATAACTTCATGGAGCAAGTGCAGGACATGCGGCGATCACGCCAAGCTATCCTGCAGCGAGAGCACGAGGTCAGGTCATCTGATCACCTTAGCAATGGTGGTATTGTTGACGGCTTCATGAATGATGTGTATGTCCAGATGCATGGGCGACACGTCTATGCCAAACGATTGAAGCGTCTTCTAATGTTGAAGGCACGTCGGGAGGCAAGGGCTGAACATCATAGGGATGCCCGACATGCTAACCTAGTGTTAGCTATGGATCAGTACCGGCAACGTGTGCTGATGAGACAGTACCTCAAGCAACATGGCGAGGGCATGACCTATCGATTGGTTACTGTGATCGAGAACGTCACCGAGGATCAGGCAACTGCACTCGTGTCATTCGCTGCAGCATATCCGATGTATTCTAATCGTGATATGTGGTGTCAGAAAGAAGTAGAACAAGTACACCCTGACTTTAACCGGTCGGTTACGTCTAGCGAGATCATTCGTCGGGCTGAAGTAGCAGTACGTAAGGAGGACACTGAACGTCAAGAGCATGAGGCCAAGCGTCAAGTCTACAAGCTGCGCTCATGGCTACGTAACCATGATGATCGGACTGTTTCAGTGTTTAGTAAGATCCTTCGTAAGAGTGTGACTGATCGGGTCTTTGATCCTTCACATAAGAAGGTTGTTTCTGCGGCACGTCAGCGAGAGGCGCGGAGGGTTGCTTCTATTCGAGCAGTATCATATGTTAAAGCGTTGGCTGTTTCCAAGCAGCGTGATAATGAAGAGGGTTGTGTACAAGACATTTGCCTTGCCCCCTTATCAGATATGTACTCGAAGTTAATTCATGCTGGTCAAGCGTCGAAGGAACTGTTACATACCCATAACCGCCTGTTGAATAAGGCATGTGAACAACTGAACATGAAGTTCAGTGAAGACCACGGATTGATTCTACCTGGTCGTGTGTTTGATGGTAACCCCATCGTAATCAGCCCCACTATGCACTAAGTGCGCGTGGTAATCAGATAGTAGAACATAAGTGAAGAGCTAGATAGATCATGGACCTCAAGCTTGTGAAGCATAGTCGTGATGACGTACGGCATCTCTGGAGTGGGCTTATCTCTACCCATAACACCACATTGAAACGTGGAACCAGCATGTATGAAGCAGGTGATCAAGTGAAGTCTTCTAGCTAAGTGATACAACGTCAACCATCTGTCATCTTGTAGGCTGATTGTAACTTACACTCTCAGATAACTCTCATTAGTACTGCCCTTATCTGGATGCCCGGGCATCTGGCTCTGAGTATCAGTAGTGTGATTGACCTGACCAAGTGTGAGACATACCACAACGATGACCTAATGTATACGGTTGACACGCAAACCTACACATATCTCTATGAGTGAGCCATTCAGTGGTGCTTGTTACTAGTGCAAGCAGGGTGTGCACATACCACACCACTCATGTCATAGATGTACTGCCATGAAACAGACACACCGTATGAGACCCCATGCTACCTCTCCCGGTAAGGTGATGTGCATGTTGTAGCTAAGTGTATTGGTGTGGCCATACTGAGGATAACTCAGGCTAGTAAGTAAGTGCAGAGTAGGTGCAAGATAGTTTTCGTCGACGAGTGGACGTAAGGAATCTACTCATTAGATGTGAGAGGGTGAGGGTTGAGCTTATTACCACGATGAACGGCTCTCCTCCCCCTATTTATTATGAAAATTTTTAAAGGAGATACATTATCATGGCTCTCTACAGAGACAAGCTACTTAACGGTGGCGGCGTCATGCAAATGAAGAGGTGGTTCGGGTTTCTGTGGCGTGATCATGAGAACTACGACAACCACATCCGTAAGTACGAAGGTGAACTCCAAGAGTTGCACGAGAAAATGGTCGTTAGTAATAACAACCGTCTCGCTGCCATTCGTAAGAAGAAAGAGATCACCAGCTCCATTGAATCTGCAACCGGCAAGATGAAAGGTCTTGGCGAACCTTATGAAGGCAAGCCCTTCACTGGTATGAGGAAACATGATCTTGATAAGCCCGGTCAAGATTGGAAAACGTGGGTGAAAGCCCTGAAGGGCACGAAGAAGGTTAGTGGTGACAGTGAGACGTATACTCTTGAGAGTTCTGGTATCCCCAGTGGCACACAGCAGGTGATCATTCCTCCTGCTGATCGCAAACGTCTTGAGAATACTCACCACCAACAGCGTGGTAACCAGAAAGGTGGCCAACACAACTAGCAGCCCAGTGCTGCCGCTGAACATGTGACAAGCTAGCCTCATCTAATTAAAAGACGGCAGCCCATATCATATGTAAAGCTTTCCGTGAGTGTGCGTGAGCTACACTCGGAGGGATAGACATGTGTGTCATTCATGCCTGTCCCTCAAGGTGTGCTCATTCCTGAGTACAGTTCGTATAACACATCAGGAGTATACGTATGGCTGAACGCAAGAAGGCTGAGTACGCTCAGCAAGAGGCTGATGCTGTTCGCCCTGTCTGCACGTTAGACAGGAAGGCTGAAGCCCTAGGTGTTTATGATGAGGACTTCCACAAGAAGCCTCGTTATGAGCGGTCGGCATTAGTTCACAAGGCTGTTGCAGAGCGGGCAGATCAGGAAGAGTGGGGTAAATGGGGATGATTAGGTTTCTGAAAGGACTGATCTGGTTCCTCTTCAACATCCCGACGTTGGGTATTCCTTATCTGATCTGGGGACGTAACAAGATTACGGATAACAGTGAAGAACATTATCACGTGTCCTTCTGTATTCCTGTGTTCTCCAAGCCCAAGGAGATCAAGAAGATTCTCATTGAGCTGGGTGTTGAGGATCGGTGGCAACGCCAGGTGCTGGGTGGTAAGAGAACTATCGTTGAGCAGTGGTTCGATGAGAATAACGCTCGAAAGCTTAACAAGCTAATCGATCTCAGAGTCTTGGGAGAACACAACGACATGGTTCTTGACCGTAGAAACGATACTTGGATAAACCGCACCAGCATCTAACCGGGGGTGACATATGCTCATCGGTATACGTCACACCTATCCTGTCCACTTAAAAGAAAAGGTAATAACTATTATGAAACGCTCAATGTTAGCAGCACTCTTCGCTGCCGTAGTATCCATCAGTCTGCCGGTGTTAGTGTCAGCACAGGAGGTACCTAAGTTCACGGAGCATCCACTCCAGTGGCTCAGTGCCGTTGGTGTTGGGGTTAAGGATGCAGCAGTTGACAAGGCTGCCACCTATCTTGACCCCGGGGATGTGATCGCTGAACGTGATGCCCGCATCCTCGAACTCTTGACTGAGCTGAACGAGGTGAAGGCTAAGCTCACGGTCGAAGATACACGCCGGTACATCCTCAAGCAGGATCTTGCCAGCCTCGTTGATGCAGCCCGTGTCATCCATACGCTGTCATTGAACGGCAGTCTTAACCATCTCATCCATGAGGTATCCACCGATGTCGAAGTTACTTCCGGGGGAACTACTCCGGTGGCACGGGACACATCATCCGCATCACCGCCCTCGATCGAATGACATGTATAAGCCTCATCATCCGGCGTCAGGTAGCTTGAACGGGAGGGCAACAGTGCCCTTCTTCATTGTTCAGGCTGCCCGTCACCTGCATGAGGTGTTGTTATACGATCCACGAGAGGTGTGGTACATATTAGCTGAAGACTTCAGTGAGTATGAGATCTCTCGTGAGACAGTGCGTGAGTGGTTAAAGTATCGTGTTAGATTAGAGGGTTAAACACATGGCAAAGAGTCCTGCAACACAAAGTAACAAAGAAGAGGATGATCGTAAGACGGGTCGCCGTTATACGATTATGATCCTGTTCGCACTGAATGTAATCTTCGTGCCGCTTGCTATCACACCTCTGGTGGTTGTAGTTAAGTGGGTCTTCGACTTCGAACCTGACGTCATGCTGATGTTCCACGGTATGTTCCTGTTACTGTGGATGGCACTGAATGGTGTTGGTGTTTGGGCTGCACATATGGGTGACTAGGGTGATCACTCCTGCCCCCTCGCATGCTGGTATAGGTGTGAGGGGTCATCAGTGAACTAACTAACGAGGAATATGTTATGAATATCTTCCTAATAGGACAGACCATATCTGAACGATGTGGTCACGGAGATTCTATCAACAAGTGCGTGGTCCAGAGTATAGACCCTTATGGAGGGCCACTGCCGCCAGCATTTTTGAGTGAAGAAGATGCTCAAGAGTATATCGACAGTATGAAATATAACTACAGATATAAGGTTGTTTGCGTAGAACTTAAAGAATAGGTTGGAGGTAAGATGATATGTTAATAGTTATACTCCTCTCCCTACTGGAACTGATCTGTTACTTCGATACTACATGGGTACAGATCCACAAGCTTAAGCCTCCAACGCTCAGCTTGCCAGTAGTGGAGTTGGTGTATACCGGTGACGGGTACATCATGTCTGTCGGAGGTCGGACGATAAACCTCTTCTAAGGTGCTCGGCTGTATGAGGGAGACGTCCTTCCTCTGCGAATGGGAAACATGCAGGTCAGGTATTGTACCCTGGCTAGCTAGAGACAACATGGCCAATGAGCACGGTAATCTTTCGAGCGATAGGTTCTGAAGGTACGGTTTGAATCCGGTACGTCTTGCGGTTGAGGGTTCGAGGCCCTCCCAAATTACAGGTAGCTCAAGATGGCAGAGCACGGAGACGTATAGTGTAGTCAGATAGCACACAGAACGACTGGTTAACTTGGGTTACCAGTATAAAATATGATTGACTCAAGTAATTCGCATAAGCATGGGCTCACCAGATAAGTGATAACCCATAGGCTACGAGTGTCGTCAAGCTATGCTTAGCATGTGGGCATAGACAAGGGCCTCAAGGTACATCGACATGCAACGGCTGAGGTAGGCAGCCATTAGTAAAGATAGCTCAACTGAAGTGCACCCATGGAGCTTGGTGGGTGATCAATGTTAGGTGCTGGAAGATTCCCTGTGCCATTGGGAGGACCAACAGCTTCAGGTCATGGTGTGCAAGCTATGATGGTAGATCAGTGAGCCAATCTGATCTCTGAGCAATAGCAATATAGGTGGCAGGGCATTCTGTTAGTCGGGGTGCGGTGGTGGGGAGGACATGGCTGCGTAAGCAGAATGAAATGGTAGTCCCGAGGGTTCGAATCCCTCCACTCCGACCAACCGAGTGTCCTGCCTTCATGATAACGTAAGGCCAGAGTAGCACACAAAAGATGGGACTCTTTAATTGGATCTGGCATGTGGTAGTGGAGTGTGTGAAGAATGTCCTTCTGTTCTTGTTAGCCTGTGCTGTAACTGCAATATTCATGTTAGGTTACAACACATACAAGGATGACTTGAACAGTTGGTGGAAACAAATGATCCAGTATCAGATCATGGGTGAAGTAATACCCCCTGATGCTGGTGATCTTCCACCCTCTCCAATACCAATGAAGCATAGAGTGACAGGCACTGATCCACCTGTCGTTACCTATATGTCTTCAAAGCTGTACCAGGTAACACCGTTAAATAAACTTACGTTCCCTATTGCAATCAAGGAACGTAATCCTCCACTGATCCTTTAAGCTAAGTGGTGACGAACTATGAACACGTCTCAATTCATCAAGCGTTTCCGTACCATGTGTGATGAGCTGGAAGAAGTAAATGCGGAAGCTGATTCAAATGTGTATAAGCTGTCACTGAGTAGCGTGGCATTCAAGTACGACATCCCCGAGCTGAACGGCTTGGACCAAGGGTAATAGGTGCGATGAGGTGGTATGAGCAGCACCTCACATCTATAATCAACCATAGGATTTTGATCATGCTATATATAGCTGTGTTTGGCTGGTGGTCGGCAGCATTACTTGCCGGTGCCTGCATTTACTTATGGGGATTCATATTATCGAGTCCCTGCTTTTAATCAAGGAGTAGTAGTACCATGTGTGATGTATCTATACAGGAAGACAGCGATGTTGCCATACTCTCGGGTAACTAAGATGTATCGGCTGCACTGCAGCGACACAGGAGGAGTTGAACCCCCGTACTGAGACGCTCTGTGCTGTCCCTGGTGAGCCCTTCTACCTAACCCTGTGCCATTGGGTTACCGGTCCCTGTGTGTGCCATTCACGGGCAACGAGAGAGGCTCTAGCATATATCCCCCTAACAGGAGATGCCTATGCTTGGCGTTCAAATGCATGAGCTGGCCCACATCATGAAAGGAGTTTGGACTCTTGGTGTTATTGTGGTCGGCGTTATCGGTGTGTCATCCCACGTACCTGAGGTTGACCCACTTGAACTTGTAAGACAGGTGCAAACATTGAGGGTATGAATCATGATGGCGTTTACTATGGATCTGTTCTTCCGCCACATGAATCCTTTGTGGTACGTTTGGTTGGCAGTGTTGGGCATTGCTGGCTGGGCTTGGGGCTTCTTCAAGTGGTTCTTTCTGCTGGACTGGTGGCAACCCACCACCCTGATTGGAAAGCTTTTGAAGTGGCCTGTCGTAACGTACATTAACATCCCGTTCAGCATCCCTGCGACGGCTGCTTACCTTGCCATCATGGCTGGCGCAGACCCGTCCGTAGTACCTGGTATCACGCCGGAGGTTGCAGGTATGGTGATTGACTTTGTGAACCAGTAGTAGCTACCTGATTGAACTGAATGATACTCCTGTAGTCTGTTGATCGTGGCAACAGATTGAGCTGCACTTAGTAGTAGATCTTTCGGGGTCCAATGACGGATGTAAGTCGGGGGTTAAAGTCCTCACACCTCGTCAGATCTACTTCTACGTGTAGCTCACCAGGAGAACCTATCATGTACAACCCACAGTTCAAAGAGTTTAACACAACTCTCAAGTATCTCGCTGATAAGCATTGTGATTACCTCCAGTCTATCTCTGTCAAGTGGCAGGAACTGAAGGATGAAGACGGTGATGTCTATCAGATCGTCCCTCTGATTGACATTAAGTATAAATAATTCCCTGATCATGGAACTAACTTTCCCTGATTGCAGTCCAATTTACACTAAGCCTTTTTGAAATAATAAAAGTAATGTGTATGTTGATTAAGGGAATTAAATGGGACAAGTAATAGAAAAACGTGCATGCACTAATGATAAGTGTAGTTCATCGGATGGTCTTGTTGTGTACAAACAAGATGATGGAACACACAATGCTACGTGCTTCGTGTGCGGTCACTTCGATCCTGATCCATACCGTATAGGTGTGAGTCATAGCGTGTCTACTCACGCGAATAAGGAAACTTCCGAGGTGGTACCTGCACGAAGCACCCCGATTACCGGTACTATCCCCACCAAAGATAAGCAGACTATCTTAGATGAGTGTCTGTCCTTTCCTATACGCGCGCTACATGATCGCGGTATCACCAAAGAGACATGTGAACACTTCGATGTTCGTGTTGCTCTCTCTCCTACTGATGGTCACACCATCACCCACCACTACTATCCCCGCACTAAGAAAAACAAACTCTCTAGCTTTAAGAAACGTATTGTAAGTACTAAAGACTTCCGATCTGTAGGTGATGGCCAAGGCGTAGAACTCTTTGGTCAGTCAGTATGCAAACCTAATGGCAAGAAACTCTTCATCACTGAAGGTGAGTGTGATGCCCTCGCACTGTACCAGACCCTCCGCCTACACTCCAGCATGGACTGGAACCCCGCCGTAGTCTCCCTCTCAAATGGAAGCGCTTCAGCTTCAAAAGATATCTCAGAAAATTTTGATTTCGTTCAGACGTACGATGAAATTATCCTATGCTTCGATCAAGATGATCCTGGTCAAGCAGCAGTCGATGATGTGTGTCCCCTCCTAGCAGGCAAGGTTTACATTGCCAAGTTCTCGGAGAAGGATGCCAATGATATGGTGCTGAAAGGCAAGTCCCATGAACTTTATTGGGATGTCATGAAGCACGCACGCGCATACATGCCTGACAACATCATCAACTATGGTGAATGTTGGGACCGCTTCAAGCATGGCAAGAATAAAGTATGCTACCCCTACCCCGAATCATGGACCGACATCAATGCCAAGACATATGGCACTAGACTAGGTTCACTCGTCACCATTACCTCCGGCAGCGGAATGGGTGGACTAACGTTTAGCCCCTTTATGTGGTAACATATATCGAATAACTTATCTAATTCAGGGGAACCCCTAACGTGTAGAGACGAGGGCAATCCTGAGCGAAGAGAAATACTCCGGTTCATGGGGAACTTTATAGAAAGAATGCTGTCTGAAACAGTATGAAAACTATAACAGATTACCCCAACTACATCGTAGCTTATGAAGGAACCGTCATCAACAAGAAGACAGGCCGTATCCTTAAGACCGATACGAATTCTTGTGGGTATCTCCGAGTAACCCTGTGCATGGATAACAAACCTAAGAAATTTTTTATCCACAGACTAGTCGCACAAGCATACTTAGAGAATCCTGATGGCTTCCCTCAAGTCAACCATCTCGATGGTGACAAGCAAAACAATACTGTAGAGAATCTAGAGTGGTGTACGCAAAGCATAAATCAATACCATGCGCATGCCAACAACCTCCAGAAAAGATTCACCAAGGTCAGCGAACAGCAAGTAAAAACTATTTGCGATCTGCTTGGTGAGGGCCTGTCTGTCAGGTCTATCTCACAAGTCATGGATATCTCTCGATATATCCCAGAAGATATTAAGAGAGGTAAGACTTGGAGACATATCTCGAAAGAGTATTTCTAACGTGCAACGACTATCCCGTGATTGGGAGTAGGGTCCAAACGGCGGACTCGAAATGGTAAGGGACCTCAATGCTTAGAGGTTCATGATATAGTCTGGCCTGCATGGAAACATGCAGAGTGTGCCTAGCCTGCACACGTAACATAAGCGAAGACGCAGTTCATGCGTGAGTTGAAGGACCACTACCACAAGACCACCGACTTTAAGTTCGCTGACATAGCACTCGAAGAGGATGCTGGTGATACTATGGCTGGTCTCATGTCTATCCATCTTAATAAGCGTATTGAACTTCCTGATGTACAGGTGTCTGATGAAGAAGAACGAGAAGCCTTCGATTACTATTACGGATCAGGACGGTGGTTTGGCTACGATCACTTTGGAGGAATGGATGATTCAAACCTCTTCTCTAAGATCAGATACTTCGCAGCCCAAGGATGTAAATTCATCTACTTGGATCACCTGTCCATCATTGTCTCTGAGTATGCAGCCCAAGGTGGAGAAAGAGAACGTATAGATACTATCATGACTAAGCTAGCCAAGCTAGTCAAGGAGTTAGAACTTGTCATCTTCCTCATCGTCCATCTTAAAAAGACCTCCGGCGGACCCAATGCGCCATCATTTGAACAAGGCGCTACGCCTAGTCTTGACGACTTGCGAGGCTCTGGAACACTTAAGCAATTGTCATGGGACGTCATTGCACTCTCAAGAAATCAACAGCATGGTGACAGCTATTGCGCTAATACAAGCAAGGTTACAGTCCTTAAGTGTAGATTTACAGGAAGAACTGGAGACAGCGAGTACCTCCACTTCGATGGTAAGACAGGACGTATGAGGAAGGTACCTAAGCCTGCTGGCTATGATGAACAAGAACAAAAGAAAGATACTAACTATAGGAGCAGATTCTAATGTGTGAATCAACTAACAATAAGATCGACCGTATCATCAAGGAACTTCAAGAACTTAAGACACCAGAGCCTGTCCCTCAGACACCTTGTGAGGAGCAGGGGTATGCGATTGGTGATATCTTTATCGTAGAGGAGTTTGCTCACACCTTTACACGAGGATCTGTTATCGAGCTATACCAGGACGATGATAGTTCTTGCCCACTATTCAAGCTACTAAAAGGTAGCTGCCCTTTTACGTGCGCGGACGACAAGGCGGGAGCTTACATTTCTCTGTTCAAACTGCGCAAGATCGCACCTTAACGGAGGGAGATTCTAATGGAGAAGCCATTCATTGCACTGGTCTGTTGTACCTACATCTATGACAACCCACACTTTATGTTCTATTTAATCACTACCGTACAAGGATGGCTAGCATGAACACTAGTAACTTAGACTATGCACATGAAGATGGTGCTAACGCATACCGTAAAGGAGAGGAACGTGACCCTGATGTATCTCATAGAGGTGTGTACACTAACTCTGAGGCTAGCTGGTTCCGTATGGGATGGGATCAAGCGAAGAAGGATCGAGAAGAACAACAAGAAGGATGAACTATGAAATTCTGTCAACCGTATGCATACTATACTGACCCCGAAATATCAGCACGCCATGCTAAGATCTACGAACTAGCAGGAGATGATACTATCATCATCAATGCAGGCATCTCCCTAGTCAAAAAGTATGATGACATCTCCTTGGAAGTAGGGCACATGGAAGGTGGGATTTTACGAGATAGTGTCTTTGAATCACTACCTGGGTATATCTTTAAACTGCGAGGAGCTAAGGAACCTAAGAATCCTTACGAGAATCTCCACTGGGAGTGGTAAGCATGCGTCTGATGTACGACACGGAAGGGACAGGCCTAGTACAAGCATGGGATAATAAACGTAAACAGTACCACCATGAGATAGATAAGTTCTGGGTCATTAGTCTTAAAGACATAGACTCAGGTGTGACATATACATTCCACCATGGACAGGGTAAGGAGTGGTGGTTACCAGCCTTGGAGTTAATGAGTAATGCTAAAGAGCTACTATGCCATAACCAGATTGACTTCGACCTGCCTGCTTTACTTCGGGTCCATGGCTGGAGTCCTGGAACTGCATGCAAGATCATTGATACCCTCGTCCTCAGCAGGTTGTTTAATCCTGACCGTGATCTCGTTGACGGTTGCAGCGCTGGTCCACATTCGGTCGAAGCTTGGGGACGGAGGCTAGGCATCTGGAAACCTGAGCAAGAACAGTGGTTGAAGTGGGAACCTTCCATGATCAACCGTTGTCAGAAGGACGTAGAGATTCAGTGTGCTATGTATGAGGCACTGATGCAAGAGAAGGGACGAGGTGCATGGAATAAAGCCATAGCTGTTGAGCATGAGTCAGCACGTATCATGACACAACAACGATTGAATGGTGTGTACGTTGACCAAGAACATGCTAAGGAATGTACTGATGATCTCACCCAGTGTATCGAAACGGTTACAGAGTCACTCATTAAGCTCGCACCTACCCGTCCTACACAGTTCGGAGTCACTGTCGATGAGCCCTTCACCAAGCAAGGTAGACTCAAGAAGCTCGTCACTGATTGGTGTGACAGAGATTGTGGAGTTGATGAGTCTCTTGATCCTGACTGTGTGTGCGGTCCCCATACTCGTGTGCAGTGGGATCTTATCAATCTTAACTCCTACCCGCAGCTCAACGAATGGCTTCTCAGCGTAGGTTGGAAGCCTACTGACTGGAACTATAAGAAGGTTACTGAGAATGAGTCTAGAGATACAGAGTCTCCATACTACGGGCAGCGACCTAAGCAGTTTGCACTCGACAGTGACAATGAGAGAGTTCGATCATCCCCCAAGCTCACTGAAGATTCCTTTGACTCCATCCCTGGCGTCGTTGGACAGGAGATCAAAGCCAGGTTTAGATACACAAAACGTCTTGCATTATTCGCTGGAGTCTTGCAGGCCTGTCGCCCAGATGGACGGGTACCAGCGATGGTCAACCCATTGGGTACTAACACGAGTAGAATGAAGCACCAGGTAGTGGCTAACATCCCCAAGGCTAAGGGTGCTGATCTACCTGTAACTAACAAATGTTTCTATGGTACACAGTGTCGAGAACTATTCTCATCTCCTGGTGACAGAGTATTAGTAGGACATGATGCTTCAGGTCTAGAGCTACGTATGCTAGCTCACTACATGAACGACACTACCTATACGGAGATCCTCCTTAACGGAGACATACATGAATACAACCTCAAGCCGCTGCTTATCTTTAATCCGCTGGCCACACGTGATGACGCAAAAACTTTTGTGTACGCTTTCAACTACGGTGCAGGCCTTGAGAAATTGGGTAGCATTGTGGGAGGTAGCGCTGATGATGGTGCCCTTCTCAAAGCACAATTCCTCCGTGAGAACCCTGTCTTGGACAGGCTTATCAAGCACGTTAAGAAAGCAAGTCGTAAGGGATGGCTCAAAGGATTGGACGGTCGTAAGGTTCCCATGCGGGAGTTTGATGGCAGAGTCCAAGAGCACAAAGCACTTAATACTCTTCTTCAAAGCGCTGGAGCAGTAGTCATGACGTACTCCCGTGTACTGCTGGACAAGTGGGTACGTGAGGAAGGACTGGATGTTATCAAAGTGATTGATTATCATGATGAAGCAGAAGCTGAGGTGAGTCCAGAACACGCTGAACGGTACGCTGAACTAGCAGTTAAATCTATTATCCAGACTGGTATAGATCTTAAGCTTAACTTGCCATTAGATGCCGAAGCAAAGATAGGTAAAACATGGGCAGACGTGCACTAATACCAGGGTTTGAGAAGTATGCAGTAGACGAGAACGGTACCATATGGAGTTATTATCACCGTAAGGATGGTAAGCAGCTTAGTCCAGGAACTCACACCGGCGGATACAAACAAGTGTGCCTTTATAGGTATGGATTTCCAAACCAAAGATACGTCCATAGGTTGGTAGCACAAGCTTTCTTAACTAACCCGGAGGAACTCCCTGAAATAAATCATATAGATGGGAACAAAGGCAACAACACTGTGTCTAACCTACAGTGGGTGACATCATCACAGAACACAAAACATATGTTCTACACCGGTTTGAGCAGGCTCAAGTTAACCTACGAACAGGTCAAAGATATCCGTAAAGATTTTAGGTCTAGTTCTGTTATAGCGAATGAGTATGAAGTATCTTCTTCTTACGTACGGCGGATAAAGACTTTAAAAATGAGAAAGGAATTTTAGAAATGAAAGTAACACGAGAAGAATCATTAAGCCAGTCACTATTGTACTGGAAACACAAGAAGAGGTTGCTCTAGTATACCTGCTGTCAGGAAAGAACTATTCAGTGGCTAAAGAAGTATATAGGCATGAGGCAGGTAGTTACTCAGAACTCAGCAAACTACTGAGCAAAATCTATAGCGCACTAGGAAAGGTGAAGTAACATGGGACTTAAAGCGAGAAGCACAGGCGGTAACAAAGGCGAGCAAGCACCAGCAGGTACCCACATGGCACGATTGGTAGGTCTGGTAGACCTAGGCCATCAGCCAGGATATGTGTACGAAGGCAAGCAAGTAGAAAGTAAGTTCAAGATCCTCTTCTTGTACGAGCTAGTAGACACAGCAATGGAAGATGGTCGTCCTTTCTGGGTAGAGGAGTCAGTAAATGTATCTGACTATGAACCTAAGCAGAAAGGTAAGGTCTCATCTACCATGATGCTACGAGTACGTACCCTTGATGGTTACGACGGTGTATCTGACAATGGTAATAACCTAGCAGCACTGATCGGCAAGACTTGCATGGTTACATCATACCAGAAAGATAACGGTTACGCAGCTATTCAGACTGTAGCTGGTATGCCTCAAGGAATGAACGTAACTGAACTGAAGAATACTCCTGTTACTTTTAATATGGATGAGACTGATGTTGATACCTTCCTCAAGTTCCCCGAGTGGCGTCAAACCAACATTAAGCGTGCCCTTGACTTTGAAGGCAGTGCAATCCAAGGGGCACTGCTGGCGCAAGGACATGACACAACGTCCCAACCCGACGTATAGTGCACTAGCACAACTACATGAGGAGGAGAGGGTACCTGCTGACCCTCTCTCTTACTTGGGTACACAACCACACATGGAAATTAGATATGCCAAAAGTTAATTTGAATAAAGCCTTCCGTCCTTACACCATTGAGATCCAGTCTAAGGCTGAACATGAGACACTCACCGAGTTGTGTCAAGATCCAGACAAACTGAAAGTCAAACAGAGTGCTGTGCGTGATCCTTACCGGCACGGTGTGTTACTTGAAACATGTACTGATCTCCCCTTCCAACAACGTCGCTTCCTTGATCACATCCGTACACAACTAGCGGAGTAACAGATGAAAGCTGAAGTAGTGGCTATCTCTCTATGGAAGCACATCAAATGTAGCAACTGCAGTGGTTGGTTCGTAGTTGAAGACTCAGAAGAAGACCATTACTTCTGTGCCCATTGTGGTGTAGACGTGGATGAGGCAGGGGGTAGCTCATGAAGGCACTGATAGATGACTTACTTTGACAGACTCCTAAAGCCTTGTTCTAAATGTGATATTGTCAAGCCACTGTACGCCTTCATCAAGAACAAGGAGTGTTCCTTTGGCAGGACGAACGTATGCTCTGAGTGCGACAACCTTTATAAGTCTGCGTACTATAAAAGAAACATCAAAAGAAAACGTCGTCTTGCTAATGAACTTAATCGCAGTAAGAAGGACAAAGCTATAGAGTATATGGGAGGTAAGTGTGTAGATTGTGGCGGAGTCTTTGACCGTTGTTGCTATGACTTCCACCATATCGGAGACAAAGATGGTAATCCCAGCAAGTTCTTAACAGGCTCATGGGATAAGGCAGAGAAGGAGATACAAAAGTGTGTACTCCTTTGCGCTAATTGTCACAGAATCAGACACTTTAAGGAGGATACTTAGGATGAAAGCTCTCATAGATGGCGACATCCTACGAAGGCTATGAAATTGGATGTGCCACTAACTCAGAAGGACAGCCCCTAGCTTGGCCACTGATCAAGAGTAGAGTAGATGGAAAGATCAAGTCTATCATGCATGGCAGCGGAGCAGATACTTACTGTGTATATATGTCTGGCCATGAAAACTTTCGAGAGGACGTTGCAACTATCCGACCTTACAAAGGCAATAGAAGCAATAAACCAAAGCCCTTCTGGCATGACCGTATTGAAGAGTACCTTAAGTCAGGACTGAACCACCCAGTTGTAGTGTGTGATGGGTATGAAGCTGACGATGGTATGAGTATGGCTCAGTGTGCGGGGTTCCCCGATATGAAATCACTGGCACATACCATCATCTGTTCTCGTGACAAAGATCTTTGGATGGTACCTGGTTGGCACTACTCTTGGGGCACCTCCAACTGTAAAGAAAAGGAACCGTGGTTCACTACTGAAGCTGAAGGGTATCATCACTTCTTCTCACAGCTCATCACAGGCGATTCTACGGACAATATCCCTGGACTTTACGGGATGGGTCAGACTAATGTGAAGTACTACCTGAAGGGCGTTACAGAGCCTCTGGAGATGTATCGTATAGTGAAGAAGTTGTACGATCAGAGGTTTGGCAGTTACTCCACACAGTTCATAGAAGAGAATGGTACTCTATTGTGGATGTTGAGGGAAGATTCAGTAAAGGAATACATTCGGATCACTACATCTTATGAAGCAGCTAATCTATTAGAAGATTTCCAGTGCATGCTTGAGGACAAAGAGGAGATGCTTAATGTCTAATGAAGAGAAGGAACACTATATGAAACTAACTGAAGAACAGAGAAAAGAGTTTGAAGCTGTCAGTAGGCCTATGATTAAGTGGATCAATGATAACTGCCACCCACATGTAGTTGTCTCAGTAGAAGCTACTCATTCAGAGTTGTCAGAAGGTATCTGTGCTTTCGTAACTGATGACTACATACTTGACTAGTATGAGGACTGACAGAGAGGAGATGATCTTCTCACAAGAGTTCATTCTTAAATGTGCTAAGGCATATGAACTAGGTGAACCTATCTTAGAAGATAATGTCTATGACATGTGCATACGTAAGCTTCAAAGGGATATAGAAGCTGACCCTAAACTATGGGAAGAACTGTGCACACCTGAGTTCAAGGATGGAAGCTGGCAATACACAGGAATGTTCTACAAATGAAACGTAAGCACAAGTCTTGCTGGCGTAGTGGACTAGAGGAAGGTGTAGCTAAGCAATTAGATAAAGAAAAGATTACATATGACTATGAACCTTCCGATGGAAAGATTGTCTACACTATACCAGAGACAGAACACACATATACTCCTGACTTCTATATAACTACGAAGAGTGGGAAGACAGTAATCATCGAGACTAAAGGACTTTGGGACTATGATGACAGATATAAACATCTCCTTATCAAGCAACAATATCCGAACCTCGATATACGTTTCGTCTTCACACGCTCTAAGCAGCGGATTAGAAAAGGAAGTAAAACTAGCTATGCTGACATTTGCAAAGGACTTGGACGTGGTCCTTTCAAAGGAATCACTTGGCCCTTTGCAGACAAGCATATCAAAAGAGATTGGTTAGAGGAATAAACGACAATGGGTAACGATTGGATTACAGTAGGAGGCGCTATTGTTCTGTGTCCTCTGATTATTGCAGTATCTGAAGTACGATATGACAAGTATGACGAGGTGTGGATCTTCGACATTACTCTAAAGAGCGACTCTAGATATAATACAGACATCCACATCCAAGGTAAGGATGAAGAGACTGTTAAGCATGACCACAAGATCCTAACTAACGCCGTGATTGCACGAGCAGGACAATAATATGACTGGTAACACTAAAGCTCCCGAAGCACAGACCACTGAAGAAGAAATCTCCTTGCCTCCTTACGCACAGGAAGAACTGGATAAGATGCTGCCTGAATACATGGCTATCCTTGACGCTGGCGATGAAGAAGGTGGTCTGCAATACCTAAAGGATCAGTTCACTAACCGTAAGCCTGATATCCTGACATTTGCAGGTATGGTAGCACGGCTATGTGAAGAACGAGCTAAAGATAATGCACCTGAAGTAGCGCAGGAGATGACTGACGATGTCAACACTGGGATCACTGACGATACCGGAGCAGGAGAGGCTGAAGCACCTGTGGCTGGACAAGATGATACAGTGGAACAGGGACCACAACCTACAGATAACGTGTGATGAGATGTGGGATCTAATCCCTGACTTGATTCATGCAGTAGGTACTGAAGTGAGGTTAGATAGTCCCAGTGATTGGGATGATTTTGAATAGATAGAAACGAAAAAGCCCGAGAGCCTGACAGCCAATCTAATGGTTGCCAGCCTCTCGGGCTTTTTTTTTGTCTCGAGTTTACTTAGCTACTTTGTTCTTCTTCTTCTGTTTAACAGGCGTAGTCTTTACTTTGTCAATATGGAATGGCATATAAGGTACCTCTATAGTTTTAGTCTCTCTTCCCACGGATAAGAAAGTTAATAGAATTCAACAAACCTCTCCATATCTCAGAAGGAGAAGGCAGTAACCACCCCATTACTAGTAGTATAAGCAGGAGGGGTGAGGTTTCAGAGATATTAGTGATAGTCTCTGTGTTGAATACCTCAACATTCTCTCCTTCGATCTCTTGTTCCTTCTGATTACCTATAACTATCTGCTCATTTACCTCTTCAGCTACAGTGACTTCAGCACTAATACCATTAGAGGGTGTTAAGGAACTTACAGCTCCTTTAAGTAATCCTACTCCTGAACAACCACTAAGAGATAGCATCATAAGTAGTAATAGTATATTCTTCTTCATCTATCCTCCTGGTGGTAGCTCAGTTCCAAAGAATGCAGTCCATACTGCCCTGGCTTCTGACCAATTAGCAGCTAGCAAAGCGCCAAGACATATTGCAATCGTTCTAATAAAGAATACAAGATGTTTATACATACTTAGTTGATCAGAGTTCTTCTGAATAAGCTCTGACATCTTGTCAAGCTTACCATCGATAGACTTTACTGTCCTATCTTCACTCTCTATATGCTCTTCCAATTTACCCTCGAGGGCCTCAATGCGCCCGGTTAAGTACCCTAGTTGTGCATCATTAGATCGTCTGTCGGGTACGTTAAAGTGCTCCGGCATGTCCTAATCCCTTATATTACTCGTCGAATAGATCCTTCATAGCAGCATCAAGAGCACTCTGCTGTTCAGCGGTTAGCTCCCCTACCCTACGGAACTTTGAAAGCTCCACAATAGGCTTGGCTGCCTCTTCTTTACGAGCTAGTTCCTCACCTAGAAGTTTTTGTTCTCTAGCTTTGTCTTTGATACGGCTTAGCTGTTGAACAATACCTGGTCTATCAGGTGTAAAGAAATTCCTAGCAGTCAGTGCGTCAGGATCAAACGTAGTTGGAGTAAGTCCAGCTTTTCTGCCTTCCTCCACAACCTCAAAAGCAATTAACTGCTTCTTAATCTGCTTCTCCAACCTTGCCGGATTCTTGGCAGCGTTCTTTCTTTCCAGAGTATTCTGTATAAGAGAATCATTGCCAAACTTAGACATCAGTGACGATTGTTGTTCTTTGGTCAATGCCTCAGAGCTACGACCAGCAATATTAAGGGCATCAGTGAAGGTAATCTTACCCCCTGCACCTGCAAAGGAATCAACATCCTTCAAGACTGCCTTGGGAATGGTAAATAAGTTCAGTAAAGGCATTACAATTCCCTCACTACCGCTCCGTTAACTACAATAACTTCACGTCCTTCGAACTCATATACACCATCAGGAAGATCTACTTGGGTACCAGTTATAGCCTGTTGTTGAGGCTGTTGTTGCTGACCACCTGCTTCAGTAAAGCGCTCGCGCCACCCATCTACCCATTGAGAGACAGAAGCTTCGTTCTTGTTCTCAATAGCCTGCCATCCTGCAGTAGGTGGGGGATTATCTAGCATGTTGCTGCGTCGAGAGCTGGACAGATCGGATAGTTTCTTGTCCTGGTTCTGCAAGATATCTAAACCACCACGATTACCCTGCTGCCAGAGAATATAGGTGTTTAGACCATCGGCTGCCAGCCCTGCCTTAGTAAGCTTAGGAGCCACCTCATCACGATGTTCCTTAAATACCTGGATAGAGGCGTTAGGATCACTAGGATCTATGCCTTCTTCTTTAGCACGTTCAGGAGTTAGCTGTAATAGCCCTGCTGCACCAGATCCTGGGTTAATTGCACCTGCATCACCGCTAGATTCAAGCTGGATAGCCGCTTGGATGTCACTATCTACCTGTTCAGTTACACCTTGAAGCCTTAGATTCTCAGGAACTTCAGGGAAGTTAGTGTCAGGTGCAAAACGAGGAGTCAGGCGGTTAATAGCAGCTTGTTCAGTAGCACCTGCACCAGTGAATGCATCAATAGTCTCACCAGTCCGGGGATCTACTAGGCTACGATCAGGGGTGATCATGTCAGACAGGTCGTCTACAGTCATCATCCCTGAGTTAATGGCTTTCCCGGCATAATCTCCGAATACTTGCAACTGTGCACGTAGTGAGTCACTGACACGCTGGTCAGAAGGACTAAGAACGTCCAGATTAGCAGCAGCTTCGGGGCGGAAGTTAACCACGACTTGACCTGTGGGAGATACTCCCAATACGAACGCAGTCTTAGCTCCCACGAATCCGGTAAGCTCTGAAGCATGGCGACGGAGCATGTCTTTAGTGGATCGGGTGAACTCAGCAGTCTGATTATGTCTCTTAGACTCACTAAAAATCTGTTCGAAGTCTTGTGATGCTGCAGCCATGTTAGCAGTGTTAGCCCCTGCGTCGTTAGGTACAGGACCGAGGCTTCCAGACTGCTGACCAATCTTGAATTCAACTTCTTCAGTAGTTTGAGCAGGAGTACGCTGAACCTCCATAGTGAGGACACGGTTAAGTTCAGGAAGCATGATGCCTTTAGCAACAAGCTCTTCATTGGATACTCCCTTCAACCACTGATCAATAGCTTGACCCATGGTCTTTCTAAATTCATCAGGAGAACGTCCCAATCCCTCTTGTTCTGCAAGCAGAGTAGCTATACGATTACTACGATTACTGTCAGCATCTAGTAGATCAATGAATACACTACCGGGAATACCGTTGTTACCACCATTAGCTCCTGTCAGTGCTTCAATAGCACGTAGTTGAGGAGGCATGTTGAGCTGGTTGTACAGTTCGAGACCTTTAGTAGCACGAGTAGCTGCCTGTTGGAAGGAGAAGTAGTTAGGAAGACTCTTAGGGTCAGTCAACATCTTAGTGTATGTGTCCCTAACATCCATCACTGACTGTGCAGCAGCATTAATCTGTTCACTACGTGCAGACGTGAGACGACCAGTATTGTTAAGTGCACTACGCTTCTCTTCCAGTGCCTTCAAGAACCCACTAGCCTGATCATTAGCAGCTAGTGCAATGTTAGCATTGTCCTGTTCAGTAAATATGATACCATTCTGCTGATCAGTCATCATCTTCTGCATGACTTTGTTCATATGGTTAGTCATGGTGAAGGAGTACTGAGCTGCATCTGTGGTAAGATCAGTCAACAAGGTCTGTGCTTTACGCTCAGAAGATACAAATTCAGCAGCCGTAGCAGTTGACCAGTTACCCTTACCGTGAAGTGCATCCATATTCTCAGTGATGAACTTAGTAGTAGGATCTACAACAGGAGGAGCTTTAGCAAGTGACTGATTCTGAAGGAATAGTTGCTCAATATTAGTCTGAATGCCTAGGTTCTCAGCCCGGGCTACAGATGCACGACGTAGTGCATTCAATCGAGTACTGAATCCTTGCTGACTGAGCACACCAGTATCACGTGCTTGCTGCAGGAAGTCTCGAGATACTTGAATACCTTCAAGAGCTGTACGTTCTTCATCAGTAATCTCACCATCAGCACCGATCTGTGCTATCTGACCTGACACCTGACGCTCAATACCTGCAGCTGATTCACGTTCCTCTAGTAGATCATTGATACCACCTACTGCATCGGCAGTAACTTCATCAGCCTGTACCTTACGGGCAGTATCATTGAATCCTGAGAGTGCACGTCCTGCAAACTTGAGGGCATCTTCAACACCCCCAAGCCGGATGACATCAGAAGAGTCACCCGGAGCTACAGGAGCAGCAGTACTTACATTAGGGGTTGGCACATCTTGTACGAAAGCCATTGTTTATCCTCAATTAGCGGTGGCAGGGTGGAGAATCTTTCTACCACCTGAGAGAATATACTCTCTCGTATGTGTTTCTACTTGACGGTCATAGTCACTATCACCAGTTAAGCCTAGAGTAGCTCGTTCCATCATCTTACTCTGTTCTGCAGGTGTCTTACCTAGCAGGATGTGAGCTTGAATAGCCTTAAGACTCTTGATATCCCCAGTCCGAATGAACTGTAGCTGTGCTTTCTTAAGTGCAGCCATGTCCTGATTCTGATACTGACGAGATGTTCGATTCAAGTCTTTAAGATCCCAGTATGCGGTCTCGATATCAGTCTCAAAGTTCATAGCACGAGCAAACATAGTCTGCAAGGAGATATCAGAGAACCTATCAGCCTCGATGATAGTGTTGCCGCGCTTACTTACAATACCTTGATCGTGGAGAAAGATAGCTTTACGGGCTGCTGACCAGGTAGATGTAATAGCAGCGAAGTTATCCAACACATTGAGCGTCTGAGTACCTAGAGTTTCCACTGAAGGAGTCTCTTTAAGTACATATGCTGCTTGCCAGACAGAACTACCAGCATCCACAATACGTCCAGTCATTGAAGCTGACGGACCTGTGAACAACCGGAAGGCATCTACACCTGAAGACCCTGTATGTATAGCATCCCAGATTCCCTTGGCTAGATCAGTAGCATTGTTCTCGAAGGTACCACTGACAATACTGAAGTCTTTAGAGAAGTTATTCTCAAAGCCCATCAGTGTAGCCATCACACCAGTCAGACCTTCATCGAACATCTCCTGTACTAGGGGCATCTCTCGTTGCATCTGAGCTGGTGTCTTACCCTGCTGGTCAGCAAGGAAGGCATAGGCTTCTTCAGCTATAGGTACACCTACAGTACCATACAGTGCGAACTGTGCACCCAATACTTGTGCAGCCTCTTTACGTGACCACTTAGCTCCTGGCTTCTTCAACAGCCCAGGGATAGCCCTCTCATAGAACTTGGTGAATACTTGCATGTACTGCAGGGGAATACCTAGCCAGTTCTTCTGCCACACAGCAGCGTTAGCTGACTGCATGTTCATAGAGAGACGTAGGTGTTCATCAAACAGTTCACGCACACCAGCCTTAGGACCTAGACGACGACGTGCAATGTTGAATGAGATGAGACGTGCCATCAATTCACCTTCAGTGAAGAAGACTCGTCCAGCTTGTGCAGCCTTACGGATACCAGCCATAGTGCTGCCACCCATTGATACAATCTGTGCATCATAGTCAGCAGTACGCTTGATAGAATCGTATAGACCAGTCTTATCGAATAGGTCTACCAGCTCTTTCAGTTCTTCTTTACTACGTCCAGTGATCTTAGCAGCACCACCAGCTAGCGTATCCCAGTCCTTACGTGCACCTAGAACGAAGGTACGCATAGCTAGAGCATCTGCCAGTGCAGCAGGCGCATGCTTAGGATCTACAGCAGATGCAATAGCAGCGTTCTGGATCTGTACTGCAAGCTGACGTACATTGAACATACCTAGTTGCATGTTGAATGTGAAGCCCTTAATGGCCTGTACCGGGTCTTTGTCAATCATCCCGATAGTTACAGCCCTTGCAAGCTCACGTGCCTTAGCGGTCTTCCCAGAGCCTGTGAATAGGGAGTCTGACCAGGTTTGCATAAGATTATTAAATGCCTTCTCGTCGTTAGTCTGCATACGCAGCTGAGTAGTAATATAATCTCTAGCATCTTCCATCAATTCTTGTTGCCCTTTAGGCAGATCGATGGGAGAGTTAAGGTCACGCTTATCAATCAATCCTTTATGAGTCTTACCGGCCAGTGCTTCTACTGAGTTAACCCAGCGTTGCATAATGGTAGTACGATACTCAGCCATAGGTAGCAGAGTAGAGACGTTAGACATGTACCGTTGAATAGCTTCACCAGTACCTACACGTTCAGGACGATATGTATCACCAGTAGTCTTAACCAGGAGTAGGTTATCCTTACGTGAACCAGTATACAACCCACCGTACTCATCAGCATCAATAACGATCTTATCAAATGCATTCAACTCACGGTCAGCTTTAAAGGTAAGCTTACGACCTGGCATGAAGTCGATCATCTGGTTAGCAAACTTCTCTGCATCTGCTGCAGTCTCAGTAGCGAATAGTGTACGAGGACGCGCAGGATCAGTGATGTCTTTAACGAAGTGATAACCAGAACGGTAGATCCGAGGAACATACCCGGGCTGGTAGTTCAAGACATTCTGTGGAACATCCCTAAGCTTAACACCGAACCCATCAGCAACTAGACCGAACTTAACAGTACTTCCATCCTTGAAGGTGTGAGGTTCTAGAAGCTCTACGATCTCGTAGCCTTCATTCTTCCACACTTCCATATTAGCGCGGATAGCCTTCATGTTAGAGTAGGCACTGTCGCCAGCAGCTACGCCATTAGGAATCCAGATGCTAGTCTGATCTTCTAGGTCAGCACCGCGGAAGGTATCACGAGGCTTAGCAAGGAAGTCTACCTGCTCACCAGCATCATCCAGATACTTACCTGACTTATAGCCTAAGAACTCAAGATGACGCTTGATGGTATGCTCTCGTAGTGAGTGCAGCTCATCTAGCATAGCACGCTTCTTATAGTAAGCTTCAATTACTGCAGGCTCATGTGCTTTGATAGCGAACTTAGTCTCAGCCATACCAGCTTCAAGTTCCTCTACTGTGAACACACGCTTGTTCTCGTCACCAGCCATCAAGAGAGAGTCAAGATCTTCCCGCTGTTGAGCAGAGAATCCTTTAGTAATCTCTTGATCAATCTTCTGTAGTTTAGTACCGATACGTGCAGCTTGATCACCAGCGAATGTAAAGTCACCAGTGAATCCGCCTACTCGAGCAAACCGTACTTCAGGAGATAGTACTGACTTCATGAAGCTCTTGACATTCTTCAGTGCGCCAGTAGATACACCTTCAAACACACCCGTATCACTCATGGTGTATTTATATTCGAGGTTGTTATCAATACCACCACGAGTAAAGCGTACAGTGAATGCATCTTTACTCAGTTCTGTTACAGTACCTACACGGATAGACTCATTAGCTTGTTCAGCTTCACGTACAATCTTATTGATCACACGCTCTTGTGAGATCTTCCTCTCAGCAGCCGTGAGAGCGTCAGGAGCAATCTCTTCTACCTGACCTGCTAGCCCACTAATGGGAATACGGAAGGTGTTCTTAAGGTCCTCTACGAACTCCTCAGAGAGCCCCAGTGCTCGGTGATCATCAACGATACGTTCAGCTACTCGACCAGTACGAAGACTCAGTACTGCTTCAGCAACATCATCTGATGTAGAAGCAGCTAGCTTAGCAGCCTCTGCCTGACGTAGCTCTTGCATCTTAGGAGAACGTATGAGGGCACCAGCACGCACTGTCTGTTGATTACCTACTGCCTCACGTACTGCTGCAGCAATAGGATCTGGTACATGACCTGACCGTAGAGTGATAAGCTCAGTGTTTAGATCATCGATACGTTGACGCTTAGCAGCAACCTTCTCAGCACGAATAAGCTGAGTCTCAAGACGACGTAGCATCGTAGCTTGATTCTCAATCTCAACCTGCATAAAGTTACGTTCAGCAATATCAGCTTGCTTCACCCTACCTTTACGAGCTTTGATACCACGATCTAGTGTACCGATAGACTGACGTAGTGCAGCAATCTCACGAGGGAGTTCCTCTAGTGCTACCTCTACGTTACGTGCGATATCAGTTGTAGTTCCCTTACGCAGTTGTGTCAGCTCTGCAGTACGACGCCCAATGGTAGCCTCAACTGATGCACGATGCATCTGCACCATCTTATCAGCTAGGTTATCGATAGACGTTCCCATCAAGGAGATTTCATCCAGACGGAAAGGAGATGCAGTCATAGCTGAATCTAGACGTGCCATGCCTAGCAAGTTACTAGACTTAGGGTCTAGCCCCGCCATGGTAGCTGACTCAGCAGCAGCATCGTGGTTGCCTACAGACTCTAAGTTCTTAGGTACACTACGCTCAGCACCAGCAGCATTGTTAGCCTTGATGTCAGAGATCTGACGAGGCTTAGGCTTTGCAACTCTGCCTGCCAGCCTAGTACCTAGACTGATCGTAGCAGCAGCGCCAATAGTACCGAAGTCAATCAAGTTAAGTGCAGCTGCAGCTTCCTCAAGAGCTACTTCACCTACATAATCACGTGCAAATAGTGTAGACACAAACACAGGAACAGCTTCAGTGTTATCATCATAAGCATCTATGATACGTGGGAATAGAGCTTCGAATGCAGGCTTCTGGAATTCAGGGTCTAGACTTTGGAACTCTTGGATCAACCTAAGCCGCTCATCAGAGGCGAAGAAATCACCTTTACCTATCAGGTCAGCAGCATCCTTGAATTCATCAGGACCGAATGCATGTGTCAACCAATCCCATACAGCTTGACCAGTACCACGATCTTCTGCCCACTCCATAGTTACTGAGAGTGCGTAGTTACGTACAGCATCCTGACGCTTACGGAATTCAGATGAAGTCTCAGATGCATACATCTCAGCAATAGCTTTCTCAGTGCCATCAGAGTCCAACACCTTATCAATCTCTTCTTGCTTAATCAACTCACGGTTAATCAAAGCGTTAGAGACTGCATCCTGTATGTTAGCATCTTTACTAGTAATGTTCTGCTGAATGAATGTAGAGATACGATTGTCTGTAGCTTGAGCGAACTCAAAGCTAGCATTGTTCTTCATCTGCTGAGGATCTGCACCAGCCTGAATCTCAGAGAATGCTTGATCAAACTCAGTTACCCAATCAACACCTTCAGCACTACCCTGACGAAGCAGGGCAATGTCACGAGCATGACGTTGTGTAGATTGCTCAGTGAGTACAGCATCATTCATGATGTCAAAGATACCACCAGTACCTGGCTGTTCTCTTGCAGCATCAGGAGCAAACTGAGCAGTGTCGACATTACTTGAGTCGATTACTTCTACCGGTCCATTTGCCATAGTTAAGTACCTCGAAGTACCTTAGAAAGCTGAACGTGTTCTTTGCTTCCTTCGAAAAGATTGAATGCTGTGGCTGCACCAGCGAATGCCAAGCTTGCCTTAGCACCGAAGATACTGGCTTGTGCTTGGTTGATCTGTGCTTGATCCAGGAAGTTAGCACGTTGTGTAGCTAGTGCCATATTCGTATCTAGGAATGCAAGATTAGATGCAAAGTTAGTATTCAATGCACCTTGTACGCCAGCCAGTGTAGAGCTTCCTACTGTACCGGTAGCAACACCACGAGCTTGGTTAGCTGCAGCAGCAATACGACGTGAACGAATAACTTCTCTACGTGAACGAGAAGCTTGAATAGCTTGTTGTTTGCGGGCTAGATTTGCAGCCTGCGATTGAGCACGTGCAGATTCTTCTGCTGCATCAGCACTCTTGAATGAGGATACAGCACCAACAACTGCTGACCCGAGACTAATGGCTCCTGAGAGTCCACTAAAAAATCCCATTTGTGTTACTCCTTACAGTCCAATACCGCCGCCCATGCCAACACCACCTGCTTCACCAGGACCTGCAGGACCTTCATCATCTCCTAGATCTGCGAAGCCTTCTTGTTCAGGTGCAAAGCTACCAGGTGCTAACTCAGTCGCTCCTACTGCAGTGGGTGCCCCAGCAAATCCACCGGGTGTTACCTCGCGAGTAGCAGTAGAGAATCCACCTGTGCCGAAGCCGCCAGGAGTTACATCAGTCTCACCGCGAACACCTCCAGAGATTGTAGATGTAGCACCAGGGGCAAGTTCGCTAATAGTAGTAGCACGACCCTGACCTAGTCCTACGAATGCTCTGTTAGAGAATGGAACATCAATAGTCCTGCCTCTTTCAGTCAGTCCTGCAGCTACTCCACCAATCCCTCCTAGTAATCCCGAGAAAGGAGCTGGGAATAATCCACCTAGAAATCCTCCTGCTTGTACAAAAGGATCAGTACTAAGCTGTGCAGTACGTGCAACATCTAGAGGATTCAAGCCGGATAGTACTCCTAGATTTAGATCAAATGTAGTCTGCATACCTGAATCAAAAATCTCACCAGCTCCATCACCTCCGTCAGTCTCTCTACGAGTTACTGTAGTACTGTCGCGAGCAATACGTGAGGGAGGTGGAGTAGGGTCAGTAAACTCACCCAATATAGTCCTACGAGCTTGTCGTCTACGTTCCCTAGCCTGCTCTGTGGTGATAACAGGTGTACGTGCAGCAACAAGTTCACGGACATCATCAAAGATTGTGTCTGCCATATTACACCTTTGTATTTCCGTCTACTGCTAATCCCCATCCGAAGAGTAGCAAGTCTTTACCTGCTGCTGTATCGAACCTCACAGATAAAGCACGTCCTGATCCTCGAAGCTTAGTCTTAGTAGTAATTACTTCTTGACCATAATCAAAAGGATCACTAACACCTGTAGGAATGAATACCCTAGTCAGTCGGTAAGCTTCGAATTGTTTACCGAACTTACCGCCTGCAGTTGTATCTGCAAAATCCCATCGTGCTTGTACTAAACAAGAACTCTCATTCTCAGGTTGAAGATCTCCATTACCATCTAAGAAGAATCCAGTCTCAGTACGTAGACAGTGTGTAGTCATATAAGCTACACCCTTATCTCGCTGAGTATCTCCAAAGAGTTCTTCACCAGTCAGCAAGAATGCTGCTGCATCTACACCTACTGCGTTGAATGTCTTCCAGTCTAGGAAGTCAGGATCAGTAAAGGCACTTAGAGTGAAGGAGTCGGTAGTGCCAGGAACAATGGTTACATACTTAGTTACAGAAGTTCCTCGTGACCGTACTGATTCTGTAATGACAACATCTACTGCATTGATCTGTACAATGTCAGGACCTATTACAACAAGTTGTTCTGAGTCAGTGCTTAGGAAGTCAGTAGTCTGTAGATAAGAACTTACGTAAGGACCTCCAGTAATCTCTTTGATATCAAGTATATAGAAAGCACCTAATACAAAGTCAAGTACCAATTCTTTATTGTAGGAGTTTACCCTAGTAGTCCCGTCGTACGTAAGGCTATCATTATATAGCCAACGAACTTGACGAGCTGAGCTATCAAACACACCTTTAGCTGAGATCTTAGCAGGAGTACTGATGGTATTGAATTCAGTTTGGATAGTTCTTTCTGTGATGTTCTGAGCTACTAGCCGTCCACTGCGCTGGTCAGGTGTGAGCTGGTAGATACCACCCTTAGCCCAGTAGATTGTAGTGCCATCTACATCAACAATACTTTCTGCACCTACAGCACCTACGTTAGTGATCTTACGTACTGCAAAGTTATCAGCAGTGAATCCTAGATCATTACCGCTGACTATCCATACTCCATTCTCTGAGAATACTAGAAGAACATTCTCTTTAGGAACGATCTTAATAATACCTGCAGCCTCAGGGATCTGGATGGTGCCGCCATCATTAGCTACTACCTCAGCAGTGAACTCAGATGTAGGGTCTCCTTCCTGGAAACAGAATCCTAGCTTACTATTACTATCAATGATCTGACTAAAGAATACTGTACCTGAATAGGAAGGAGACTTATCATCAGGAACTGATACGTTACCACGAACACCTGAATAGAATATACGTCCTGCAAATGAAGCTGCAGTTGAGATGTTTCCAGTCTCTGCGTCAGTAGGCAGTCCACTGATAGATGTAGCTGCTTGTCTCTCTGCTCCACGATTGAAGGCATCAATAATGAAACGCCCTTTAGGAGATAGAGTAGTACCGAAGTCTTGCTTAACTAGGAGTGCAGGATCGAAATCATCATTAGAATCTTTACCTAGTAGCCAGATATCCGCATTAGATGGATACACTGCTTGGCTAGCAAAGAATGCATTGATCTTATCGTTATCCCAACCTTGATTTAGTAGGTTATATTTGTGTTCATCAGATAGAGTAGCAATACGTTCATTGATTCCTAGACTATCATCCACTCCCCAGATGTCTCGAACTTCTAAAGTAATAGGAGATTGGGTTACGGTGTCAGTAGTTTCATCATACTCTAGAAATACTGGATTATCTAAACCTTCCCCAACTACTACTAGTACACCATTCACAGCAGCATAGGAGAATTCTGTATCTACTAGCTGAGCAATAGTAATAGATGATCCACTATTAAGTAAGTTAGCAGATGGGGCAGTAGTCGTCATGTCCATGAACCACAGTTTATCTTTAATCTGTAGTACGCCTATAGAGATACGTGCATCGTTACCTACATTATCCCACCTGAAAGAAGTAATACTAGCTCCATCTACAATAACGGTAGAGAGTAGAGTATCTACAAGAGTGCCAGTAGTCTCATAGTCCATACCTAGACGACGTTGACGCGACCCATCCTTATTCAAGATAAAGTTAAGTTCGTCCTTACTAGCATTCTCTGGGAATGTAAGAGGTCCAGCCTCAGTGACCAGGCCACGGATGAACGTATTACGTTCTACACTAGTCGATGTCCTCGCCATGTACTTTTACCTTATTTCTTTTACGTCGTTTGTTAGGCCACTTGCTAGCCTGCCATAGATCAATAGCTTTCTGGGTAGCCCCAGTAGAAGTAAACAAGCCTCTTAAAGAGACAGGTACTTCTCCGCCACCTTCCCAGTATACTTCATAACAACCTCTAATCGGTCTGAGTAAAAGTTGTTTGCTTTCTGGTTTTACGTCCGTAGTCTGGGAATCTGATTCCACCGTTTACTCTCCAAGCTTTACGACTCATCCAATTACGTTGACGTGTAGCTTGCTGCTCTGATTTCTGATCAGGCATCTGCTTGAGTCGTAAGAAGCAAGCCGACTTAGCTTCAGCTAGTAGTCCGGGAAATGCTTCAGAAGGAAGGTCAGGGATAAAAGTATCGATAGCATTCCAGGCAGGTTCTTTGAAACCAGATGCTTGGGTCTTGCTAGATTGTAGTGTAGTATCTACATCACTATCGAAAGCATTAAATACTACATGATCATCGTCGAATGAAGTCCAGAAGTCAGGAGCAATATCATTCTTGATATTAAATAACACACCACTAAAGTCTGTTACTTGCTGTACGTTATCATTACTATTATTATAATCGTTAGTAATACTCAGGAACTGATCGGGATGCTTGAACTCAATCAGACGAAACTTATCATTGACATCTGAAAGCTTTCGTCGATTATAGTGTATAAACTCTAGCTCCTTCACAAGTTCAGGAAGAGTCATGTGAGTAGGCTTAGTGTTATCTCCAGAAGCTTCAAGTGTTAGAAGCTCACGTAGATGAGGCCAGTTCTTATTACCAATAATCTCAAAGAAAGTACTCTTGATGATCTTAGCTACTTGCTCAGAATCAGGAGTCTCATCAATAGTGTTTACATCATCTGAGTTCATATCACTCAGGATGTCTTGAGTCATCTCAAGTAGCGTAAGTTTAGCCATGTTAGTTCATCCTAGCGATAGCACTCGAAACGAGAACGTCAATAGTATCTGTATCATTAGTAGCAAACACTTCGTAGAAATCTCCGGTAGATGCTACATCTTGCCACAGAACCGTGATAGATGTGGGTACACCAGTATTAGTCTGAGCAGTACGAGTACTGTTTGCAACAGGAGTACCATTCTTAGATAAACGGAGAGAGATGAGTTTATTAGTACCACTTGCAGGTTCTACAGAACAAGTAAATGCGATGGGAAGAGTAGCGTCTTTACCACCGTTATACGTAATACGGCCTGCAGTAGTTCCTGTCGTTTGACTGGAGCGTTCTACTACCCAAGTACCTGCAACGAGGACATAAGTTCCAGATACAGCGATCACGGTATTAACAGCATTGCCTTGCATAGATAGAAGACCATCAGGACGGGTGTCCTGGATGTCATCATTGTGACGGAATTCCCATAGAGCATCATCAGGACTAACACCTGAAAGAGGAGTACCTGTTCCTGAGATCCGCATAACATTAACTAAACCAATACCACCAGTATTGATATTAGCAGATGAAGCTGCACCACTAACAAGGTTTGCTGTGCCATTCAATGTTGCTAGAACTGTATCAGTGATAAAAGAATCAAACGTTGCAGTACCTAGATTGAAGATAGCACCTGCAGAAATAGTGAATGCACTTACTTCCCAGAGAAAAGAACGGAAGTCACCTACGAATTCTAGACCATCAGTAGTTACGACAGAAGGACTTACATTAGTAAATCGGATAATACCAGCTACACCAGTAAATAGTCCGACCTTATCTGCAGAAGCTATGGTTACATCATGTACACGAAGGATCTTAGTTGATGTACATGACCAGTTAAATACACGACCTAATGCACATGCAAGAGTAACAAATGAAACACGGTTAGTCGTATCAGCCATGGTGAACATGTCACCAGTACCGGTATATGTGATCGTAACGCTAAGAGAATCAATACCACGAATTACAGTATTATCTCCGAGAACTAGACGATCTGTTCCTAGGCTCACATCTGCTAGGAAACGATATTCTGTATTTGCAGCTAGGATAATAACACCTGCTGCTGGGGTAGGGAGATCAGCTTTAACAGATATGAGAATTGTCTTACTTCCCTCTGCATTAATCCAATCACCGCTACCAGCACCATCAGAAATATATACTTGCCCAAGAGTAGCAGTAGAAATATCTTTAGGCTCGTGGATATCGGGATCAGCTGCAAGCGAATGCTCAATAGCCATATTAAACTCCTAGGCTAGAAAAAGAAAAGGGAGCCGCGAAGCTCCCTATCCAAGACTACATCAAATCTTGATATACTTGATGATAGCCTTAGCAGCACCAGAGCCAGCAGTAATAGCGGCAGTAGTACCAGTTACAGATACACCTACAGCGGTATCGGCAGCTAGTTCAGCAGCCCAAGTACCAGCACCGGAAGTATCTCGGGTGACCTCGGCAGTCTCTGGATCAGCAATAGCAAAGCCATTAGTGATCTCAGAAGTATCAGTACCAATGTTGATAACGTTATCAGCGTTACCTACAGTGAATGCCTCAGTAATTTCGAAGGTAGCTTCGAGGGGGAAAGAACCAGCAGGCAGAGTCAGTTGGGTGTTAAAGCTTACACCACCAGCGAAATCATCACCAGTAATATAAACAACAGCTTCATGCTCAGCACCTACATGGGGATGCTTACCACCACCCAGACGGCCTTCTTGTGTATCACGAGGACCGAAGACGTTGTTAACGCCGAGTCCAGCAGTATCTTCAATAGTAGACATTATTCAAGTCTCCTTTATACGACAGCAATAGCGTCGGTTACGATAACACCCAAGGTGTCAACACGTTGAACACCAACACCCCAACGAGCAGTCTGGACGAACTCGTCACGACGCTTAGAGATGTTACGCTCAGATTCAACACGAGGGGGCTGACGCCATGCCAGCATACCAGGCTTACAACCATCGTCAGCCATGCACATGAAGATGTTAGCAACACCAGCAGCGGTTACAGAGGCAGTACCATCTACACCGGCACCGGCAGCCAGAGTAGGCAGACGGTTAGAAGTCCAGATCTGCCATCCGTGCAGCATAGTTACGAACTGGTGGTTCATATCGAACCCGTCCTTAACCAACTGAGCAGACAGACCTTGAGCATCACCACCGTTGTTCAGGAAGGTGGTCAGGGTAGAGCTGTTAGCAAAGGTAGCAGCTACAACCGGATCAACGATAGCTACACGACCAGTCATAGGCACGTTAGCCTTATCGAAAGCCAGACGCATAGTGATCAGGTCAGCTTCAGCCATAGTCTCGTTGGTGCCAGTACCCAGGAAACGGTGAGAGAACCCGTTAACATTGTTGGGAGCGTCATCAGTCTGACCGGCATTCATGGTAGTCAGGAAGCGAGTCTCGAAGTGCTCTTGAATAGCACGAGTAGCTTCAGTACCACGGAGGGCAGTCAGTTGCTCGATCTGAGCACCGTCTTGACGCATCTCATCAGTAACGAACCAGCCGTCACCAATATGGTCAGTGATAGTCAACTGGACGTTACCAGTCTCAATCGGGTTAAAGGTGATGTCTTCGTTCTCGGTAACTTCCTGAATGGTAGCGGTACCGACAGTCTTGATGTTCAGCGTAGTGCCATCACCAAAGTCAGTTACGTTACGATAGAAGTTGGTCGGAAGGAGACCATCATGAAGAGTTTCCAGAATGAACTGGGAATACTGTTGAGCTTCAATGAAGCTAGTGTTGGAATCGCGTGTAATTGCCATTGCAATTAACCCTCAATTTTCGAAGCAGCAGTACGCCACTTCTGTAGTAGTTCAGTGTCGTGTGAACGGAACTTAGCCATAGGATCAATCTCAACTTTAGGAGTCATATCCAGGGCTGCCGTATTCACAGACGGCTTGGTAAAAGAACTAACAGATTGTTTAGGAGATGCATCAAAGTATTGCAGTACTGCTTTAGGACTCCGGCGTGCAAGGTCATTGAACACCTCAATGGATAATCCTAGTTCAGTAGCTTTAGCAACGTAAGTCTCTTTAGCCTTATCTCCAAACTTCTCTGCCAAAGAACTAACCACTTGTTCTTGGTTAGTCTTCTGCACATTGTTATGTTCACGCTTATTAAGAAACGCTTCCATTTGTTGTGCTAGAGTTGTCTCATCAAGCTCTTGCTTTGAGGGTGTCTCATCGACAGCTTGTTTAGACTGTTCAACACGCTTCAGTACGTCCTCGATAGAAGTAGACTGATCTAGCTTCCCTTCAAGATCCTTCACCTTATCAGACAATTCTTTAATGTGGGTCTGTGCGTGAGGGATACTATTGATCGCATCTGATACTGTTGCGTATTTCTGTCGTCCATCTTCCGCCTGGATTCCCGAGAGCAGGTTAGCATACGGATCAGTAATCGGTTGAGGGGACTCAGCAGGTTTAGTGACCGGCTGTTCGGTCGTTGCAGGGGTTACCTGTGTATCTTGTGCAGGCACTACAGTTCCGGGGTTGCCGAAAATATCGTCAGCCATTTTAACTCCAAATATTAATTAAGTCTTTAACTTTACGTAAAGTCCTGATCTTACCTAAACGATCAGCCTGTTTTTCTGCCCAAGCAGGAGTCTGGTATGAATCCGCTTGGGACATTTCCAAATAAGTCTCTTCAAGATCTTCAGTAAGGATCTGGTCAAGGCGTCTAAGGAGATCTGAATTAGAACGGACAAACTTCTGAAAGTTTTCCTTGTCCGATCCTTTTAGGTGGGCACACCACTTAACACTCATACTCATGCTACTGGCCCCCCTTCAATTGGTGTAGCTTGTTCAACAGCCAGGTCTTCAGCCATCTGGTTAACCAGCTGCTGAGCTTCAGCCTTTTCAAACAGTGCAATGTTATCCGAGACTAGCTCAAAGCGCTTCAGTTGGAAACTGTCTTCAACAAGTTTAGCCAATGCTTTATCGCTAAAGTGACGTTCAATCTTAGGCCACACACCTGAATTAGTAATACCTGTCAAGTTCTGAATGAGCTGTGACCGTGCTGCAAAGTGCCGAGCACCGATAGGACGTAGATGTCCTTTAGCAGTAATCTCTTCTTTAGTAACGCTAAGGAACTGAGCAACACCAATATCATTATCCATTACACGGACAACATCAGCACCATCCAATTCACGTCGTGCAACCTCAAGCATGTTGTTGAGGCTACGTTCTAGCATTTCTATTTCGAACTGCTGGATCTTTTCTTGGAAGATACGGCCTGCCGCATTCTCAAGAGATTGTACTTCAAAAGCAGTCTTCTCGCCAGGAGTTCGAATACCCATAGCTTGTTTTGGTGCACCAGCAAATTCCTCCATCAGTTGAAGAATCTGTGCGATCTCTATATTAGCTTGGAGAGCATTCGCAGTAGGAGCTAGAGGCTGTACATCACCACCTTCACCGATATGGATCTCTGCAAATGGAGCCCATTTAAACTCATCTACATCACCAAAGATCTTTAGAGGTGGTGCTACGATAAGATCGAATACATCAGCCTTGAAGTTCTCTAGATGATCTAGTCGATATTGAAGTCCAACGAGATTATCCAAAGGTCCCATAGCGTATAGATTGTCGGGACGGAGACGCCAGCCAACGTGTACTTTATATCCATTACGCTTCCATGCAGGGATAGGCTCTTTACGGATTACGTGTTGACGATCAATGATAGTAATCACATGATCATCTAGCAGCTCACCAGTAGCCCAGTCATGCATGGTCCCTTCAAATTCGAGGATCTCTACATATCCTGACTTCAAATATTCTTGGAGATCGCCGAAGCCATCTACACTAAATCCTACGGCCTTACGGAAGTCATCACGCGTAAAGGAACTTGCATCACTTCGTACTTGTTTCGCCTTAGCGAGGATATCTTTGAAGTGGGGATTAGCATCCGACTCCAT
>Ga0114923_10000209_pt1 | contig 47676 bp, 70 predicted proteins | sample SumtaG_FD_89578 | JGI IMG/M metagenome (GOLD analysis project Ga0114923, IMG submission 89578) | Deep subsurface microbial communities from Indian Ocean to uncover new lineages of life (NeLLi) - Sumatra_00157 metaG | ecosystem: Environmental > Aquatic > Marine > Oceanic > Sediment | place: near... | reverse complement strand
GTATTGCAGCCACCAAGCCTGTTTCTGCAGGAGAGGGCGGCATCATCGTTACTAACGACCGTGAGCTGTACAATGAGTTACGAGATAGTTCTTCCCACGGCAAGTTTAACAGCTTAGATACCCGAATTCGTGGTATTAATGGTAAGATTCAAGAGTTTAACTCTATTCTGGCTTATCATGCGCTGAAACAATTTAATAGAACTCGAAATCGACGTCGGCAGATCATGGAATTCTATCGGGATAGCTTTGATGCCCTCCCGGTTAGGATGTGGGAGACCCGAGAGGGGGTTCATACTGTATCCTACAAAGATTGTGTGTTGTTTACGGAAACTACAGAAGAAAGAGATAAGTTAGACATTTTTATTCAGGAACAGGGTATTGGAACTAAACGATATTTTGAGCCGGCCATCCCGGATATGGGCTCATTTAAGGGAATTGAACACAGCGCGGACAACGCTCGTAGGCTTGCCGCCACCTGTCTTGCTCTTCCCCTTTACCCCGCATTAACTGATAGTGAGGTGGAGTACATTGTTAATACAGTTCGAGCATTTTACGGATAACAATATTGTATATATAGTAGGGGCTGGGGGCCACGGCCGTGTTATACGAGACGTTCTGATCGAAACTACTGCTAGAACACGAGGAATCGACTGCTTTTTCGTAGATGATAATCCTGACAATTGGGATGACGTTCTTCCTGAGGAAATTCCCGAACGGTCTCAGGTGCTTGTGGGTATCGGGGATAATTATTCCCGAGAAAAGATGGTAAAGAGGTTGAAAAGTTCTGGAAAACCACTTATATTTAGTGCTGTTCGTCACCCCGCATCTTACGTTTCTCGCAACGTTGCGGTGGGGCTTGGGACAGTGGTTTTTGCCAAAGCAGCAGTCAATCCTGACGTCGTACTGGGAGATTTCTGCATCATAAACACAGGCGCTACGGTGGACCACGACTGTGAAATAGGAAACTATACGCACATTGCCCCGGGAGTGAATCTTTGCGGAGCTGTAAAGATTGGCGACCGTACCCTTATAGGGGTAGGTAGTTGTGTGTGTCCAGGGATTATAATAGGTACGGATACGATCATCGGCGCTGGTTCCGTGGTCGTTAACGACATTCCCTCTGGTGTGGTTGCCCACGGCAACCCGTGCAGAGTGATTAAGGAGATTGAATAATGAAGATTGCGTGGACTCTGCTATGTAGGGGAAGAAACGATGAGTTTATATACTCTGTACGTACTCACGCCCCGTTTGTGGATAAAAGTATAATTATTCTCCACGGCTCTGATCAAGAGAACAAGGAGAATCTGGAGTTTCTCATATCTGAGGGAACACAGTGGAATATTGATGTAGTTCGTACCAATATGCCGTACGACCCTAAGGCTTTGCGGGATCTGTACATGGAGAAGTTGGACGAATACATGGCAGAGGTAGGGGAACAAGTTTGGTTTTTGATTACAGATTCTGATGAGTATCTGGAGCTTCCCGGATTGTATTCTTTGCGCAAGATTGCCACAGAAGCTGAGAAACAGGACGTCAATATCGTAGGATTTAACTCTCACGACATTCAAACAGCTCCAGACGGAGAAGTTTATGAGAATAAGTCTGGGTATTGGAATCCCAACTTTAATAAACATTATCCTGGGATGCGATACACCCCCGGCACCCACATTGGGATAGCCCGTCCAGTACCAGCGAATATGGCCAACTCCCCCCTAAGATACTTTCATGTCAAAACCGTGGGTAGTGAGTGGATTAGAGGTTGTCGTAACTACTGGACCACCTCAGAAGTAGCCCAAAATACCACAAGTGCCCCTGCGTGGATTGAGTTTAAACAGCTGTGCCAAGAGTACAATCTTGAAACTTTTGACCAGATGGCTGAACTATTGTATGCAGGTACAGTACCTCCTAAGATTGTTCGTTGGTTCGTGATGAACCGTAACAGTGAGAATTCAGAAGCACGTTCGTGGTTCGTAGTCTATTATGTTTTCCTCCATCCAGAGCTAAACCTTGGTTGTGCAGGCAATAGGGACTTCGCATATAATAAGGATCGGCCCGCGAGTGCCGATCTAACTTGGTAGGAGTAAAGAATGAGTACTTTTGACTTTAGTCAGTTTAGTAACAGTACAGTCACCAATCCTGTGCCTGTTCAGAAATCTGAGACCGGGGGGAATGCAGCCCCCGATGTTTATGAATGGGATGATGATTCTATTACATATGTGGTGGTCACACAGGACAGATTGGGACATAATCAGAGGAATCTGCCCATCGTTCTGCCTTACGTAGACCGTGCTGTGATTGTGGATGGATTTAGTAAGGATGGTACCACCGAATATCTTCAGTCTTTGGGAGATAAAGTCACAGTTGTCCAACGTGAATGGGATGATAGCTTTGCCAACCAATACAATGCGTACCTCAAGAGTATTAAGGGCGGTTGGGTTTTGCTCTGTGATGACGATGAGGTCCCTTCTGAGGGTCTACTCAAGTCTTTGAGAGAAATTGTTCAGCAGTCTGAGAAAGGTACGAAGTTTGATACCGTAGAATTCCAGTGTAATGACATCACTTATGTTGAGGGTGATTGGGAGAATCGGGTAGACAGTGGTCCGAATAAGTACTATCGTCAGATGTTCTATAAGTGGAACCCTAACCTTACCTATAAGATACATCTCCACCAGGCACTCTGCGGTTTAAGGGGCCCGGTGGCTCGGGTGGATGCTCATTACTACCACATCAAAAGTACTACGGATGAACTGCGTAATGCTTGCCGTAACTATTTTATCTCAGGAGAGTGGCCCTCCACTCCTGTAGAGGAAGGCTTTAAGACTCCCGAGTGGCAGGAATTGATGAAGATTATATCAAAAAATCATCCAGAAACGGGAATATTTAGTAAGCTGAATGGCCTCCTTGTTTCAAAGGAAGTCTGTCCAGAATTTATTGACTGGGCATTCAAGTATAGAACGCATAATGAGGGGGTGGAGGGGGAAGCTTCTGGAGAATTACGGGCATTTGCTCGCTATCTGGATCTTCTAGGCTATGAGGAATAATGCGATATCTGATCACAGGGGGCGGAGGTTTTTTAGGGAGTGAGTTAGTAGCAGAATTGGGTAAGGGAAAGAAAAACGAAGTATATATTTTCGATAACTTTATGGCCGGCGCCCCTGAAAAACTTCCCAGAGATAAGATTAAAGAGACGATTGTAGGAAACATCAAGGATTTCTATTCTATCTCTAGAGCTGTGGAACGTGCCAAGCCCGATGTTATTGTTCATTTAGCTGCACATACTACTCGCCCAGAAACTTTAGGAGAGTTTCGTATGTGTGCAGAAGTTAACTACATAGGCACAGCGAATCTGTTAGAGACCTGTATGCGTGATAATTGTAAACCAAAGAAGATTGTGTTTGCATCTTCGGAAGCTGTGAGGAATCCCACATCTCATCATGGAATTTGTAAACGGGCATCAGAGAAACTTTTGGAATCGGTCTGTCCGGTAGTAAATATTCAACTGGGTATCCTCCGATTCTCTGAAATCTATGGGATAAGTGCTGTCCAAAGCTCTAATTCGTTGGTCAACTTTCTCGTAGATAGCATGGTAGTGGACAGGCCCATAGCTGTATTTGATGTGGCTAAACAAAAGGATTACGTCCATATTTCTGACGCAGTTAGGGCATGTAAGCTTGCTGTCAGGTCCAAACTATCTTTGTTTAACGTAGATATAGGGCCGGGTGCACCTATTACTACTAGGGATTTGGTTGAAAAAATACGCGGGCTGGTGGAGTTTGGGGGAGGATTGAAATACCTAGAACACCCAGCCGTAAGAGTATACGATTCTGTAGCAGACCCCGCCCCTGCCAAACAGATTTTGAAATTCGAATGCAAAGCAGACTTTGATACGGAACTGTTGAAACTGATTAAAAATAGAAAGAAGGAACTACGTGACTAACAAAGAATATGTATATGTAGACGACGACAGGCAAGCACAAGAAGCGGTTGATTTTCTGATGAAACATGATCGTCTGGGGTATGATACTGAGACCACAGGTTTGAAGTTGATCGGGAAGTTCTCTCGGTTGCTGTTGATGCAGTTGGGAACAGAGGAAGTAACCTACCTCTTTGACCCCAGAAAGATTGATGCCCAGGTGCTTAGAGAGCTCCTGGAATCGGAGAGTATTCTCAAGATTCTCCACAACGCTAAGTTTGATTACCAGTCTACCATTCTGGATACTGGTATTGTTCTCAAGAACATCTTCGATACTATGCTAGCATATCGTTCCTTAACCTCCGGGTTGATTGAGAACGGGCAAGGTGGGTTCGTACCCGCTGGATTCAGAGACAAAAGTAAGAGGCACTGGCCCTATAAGAGTCTAGACTTCCTCTCTAAGAAGTACCTAGGAATTGCCCTAGACAAGTCGATCCGCGAGACCTTTGCCAACCAGCAGTACAACAAGGAGTTTAGTACTGACCAGCTTCGATACGCGGCTGACGACATCGTTGTACTCCAGCCCCTGTGTGATATCCTGAGCCAGGCTTTGGTGGATGAGGATCTTATAGATACAGCGACATTAGAATTTGCATTTGTCCGACCTGCAGCTGAGATGGAACTAAATGGTGTGTTCATTAACAAGGTCAAATGGCGTAGGATTCTTTCTGATGCTAAGGGTTTAGCCGACGGTCTTGAGAAGGATATGTCAGAGATTCTGGCCCCTCTATCAGATCAAAACACTCTGTTCGGTACGAACACAGTGAATATTAAGAGCCCTGACCAGTTGATGGATGCCTTCCGTAAGTTGAAAATTGACCTCCAGAATACAGATGAGAAGGCGCTTAAGAAGGTGTCGCACCCGCTTGCTAAGATGATTCTGGAACACCGGGCATACACCAAGCTGCTTTCCACTTACGGAGAGGTAATTCTTAAGAAGATCAACCTAAACACCGACCGACTACACTTTACTCTTCATCAAATGGGTGCAGACACGGGGCGCTTAAGCTCTGAGAAGCCCAATATTCAGAATATTCCCCAGGATCGAGAAGATGCAGATATAAAGGTCTCGTTCCGCGAGTGCTTTGAGGCAGAAAAGGGGAACAAGATACTCACGGCCGACTATAGCCAGTGTGAGTTGAGAATCCTTGCGGAAGAGAGCCAGGATCCCAAGTTCTTGGAGATTTTCAGGACCAACCAGGATCTACACATCATTACTTCTCAGCAAGTATTTGACTATACGGATGCCGAGTTAGATATTTACCTCAAGCTGAAGAAGAAGGACCACCCCGATGTGAATCTATTAGATTTATTTTCTGCCGCCGAAGTTGCCGCCTATAAGAAAGTGGGTGATTTCCGGGACAAGACCAAGACTATCAACTTTGGTATTGTGTATGGGTTAAGTGCTTGGTCGTTGGCCGAACGATTTAAGATTCCTCAGGACGAAGCCGAGCGTATCTTGGACAACTATTTCCGTACCTACTCTGGTATTAAGCGTTGGTTGGGTAAGAACGCTTACGAAACAGTTGCTAATAGATATGCCACTACAATTCTGGGTCGAAAGAAGTATTTTGAGTTGGCTGACCCCGAAGATGAAGAAGCTTTCCGTCGTTCTAAGGGGGCTACCCGCAGAATGGGGAATAACCACGTTATTCAGGGAACCAATGCTGATATTACTAAGGAAGCTCTTGTCCAGCTTCAGGATGCCTATGATGATATTGAGGGTGCTCGCCTGTTGTTCCCTGTTCATGACGAAATAGTATCCGAGTGCCCTGCGAATATTGCGGATCACGTGGCCGAAGTTAAGGCCGAGATTATGAAAGAAGCATTTCATCGCTTCGTAAAGACTGTGCCAGTAGGCAAGGATGATAAGGTTTCTGTCACGATAGCTAATCACTGGTCTAAGTAGTTCTCCCCACTGGGAATAGGAGGTGCTGCTTTGAGGATCGTAAAAGAGACTCTGGAAGAGGCTTTTACGGATTTGATAAGTACATCTTTAGAAAACAATGAACTTGAGATCAGCCCATACGCGGAGACTTATGTGATTGAAGTAATGGTCAATCTCTCCTCTGGTGTTCATGACATGGTTTCCAGAAGTGTGTTCCTAAATGACTTACTACGCAAAGCCCTCGACTCTGACGGTCTAATCCGTAGAGAATATCTACGAGTTACCGGTGATGTGGCTTTGTTTGTTTCGGGTATATTTCCTGATAGTCTGGAGTCTAGAAAGACTTGGTTTTGTCTAGGGGATTACATCGACATTGGTCAGACTGCTTATAGTAATATTCGATCTGATGTCTTTGACGAGCTGTCTATAAAATTTCCCCAAGTAGTTGGTGTTCTGAACAGTGTAAGTGTTCAGATAGACATGACGTCTAAGGATTTATCAAGATACATTCGTCGAAGGAGAGCAATCGATGCCCGAGTTACCCACAGGTAGAAAGTTTTCGCTAGGAGATAAAGAATTCAACTTCTCTTTAGCAACAACAGGCCCGGAATTAATCCGAGGTCTTAGCGGAGTCGCTAGTTTAGATCCTTTTGATGGAATGGTTTTTGACTTCGGCTGTAAGTTCAGCCCTATTATGACCCCCAAGGGACTATTATTCCCAGTAGATGTAGCATTTGTTACCGATTATGGAGAAGTGGTGGAGATCTACAGGCTTGATCCTGGGTATGGGTTCACCCAAGCAACTACAAGAAAAGATATTCAGTACGCACTTGAGGTTCCAGTTGGATTTTTCGATCTTCACGGTGTGGGTATTGGAGATTTCTTATTTGATGCGCAGCCCGGACATAATTCGGACACAAACAGAATCGCGTAAAGCAATAGGAATAGGCAAGGAGATGGTTAGTGGCCAACTATACCCCTGAGACTTACTTTTCGAACCCAGCCCACGAGGCGATAGCGCGTTCCAGGTATTACCTCAAGGATGACACAGGTCTTTCGGTAGAGAAGAACATTTTTGAGACATTCAAGAGGGTGAATGACTACATCTACCAGTCTGATCCCATTCATAAAGAGCTGGCTCAAAGTTTGTGCGAAGACAAGAAGATCATGTACGGGGGTAGGCCTCTTGCTCAGGCCGGTACTGGTATCAAGAACATGTTCAACTGCTTTGTTCTGGGTATTGACGATAGCCGTGAGGATATCTCCGAAGCACAGCGTATTCACTTCCACGTTCAAGCACATGGAGGAGGAACAGGGATTAACTTCTCCTCTCTAAGGCCGAGCGGCTCCTGGTGTAAGGGGGCTAATGCCCGTTCCAGTGGTCCCGAGGGTTTTATTACCGCTATGGGGTATGCCTCCTCCAATATCCAACAGGGAGGTAATCGTAGCGGCGCGAACATGGGTATTCTTAACGATACCCACCCCGGGCTGCTGAAGTTTATTACCAAGAAGTCCAGATCCAACTGGGAGAATCTTCGTAAGTTTGCAGTAATCACCGACGAGAATAAGTTCAAGCAGTGGCAGTGGGTAAACCCCTATCCCTGGCAGACATTCAACGTTTCTGTAGCCCTGTCCGATGACTTCATGCGTCAGGTTAAGCGCGAAACAAAGAAGGTGTGGAAGCTCCACTGGAATGATGTGGAATGGTCTCTTTGGGACTTTGAACTGTTGATGCAGGATCACTTAGTTAATGGTGAGATCGTTGAAACTATAGTACCCATCAGTGTTTGTGCTCCGAATGAAGAGATTGCCTTGCATGAGGCTATGAATGAGGTGCCTTTTAGAAATATAGAACACCTCAAGCTAATCAATGGCCCCTACCACCTTACTGCGCACGATTGGTTCCGACGTATTTGTACTAATGCGTGGGAGGATGGATGCCCAGGTATTTTCTTCATTGATAGGGCTAGGGCTTTTCACAATGGCGAGTACTTCAACCCTCTTGATGCCACCAATCCATGTGCCGAGCAGGTTTTGCCTCCGTGGTCTGTGTGTTGTCTGTCCAGTCTCGTATTGCCTGAGTTCGTGACTGAGGATGGTGATATAGATTGGGAGGGACTAAAGGAAGCCGTAGCTGTCTTAGTGCGTAGTCTCAATTGGATCACCCTTCTCAACGAGACGGGAGTTGATCAGATTGATAGCAACGCTCAGGCTGAGCGTAGGATTGGTCTAGGCACCATTGGGATGCACGAGGCCTTGATCCGCATGTCCATTTACAGTGAGAGGGAGTATATCTATAGCCAGGATTCAGGTAGGGCTATGGCCAAGAAGATCCTGAAGTTCATCAAGCACTCTGCTTACGAAGCATCTATTGAGTTGGCCAAAGAGATTGGTCCGTTCCCTGCTTTCAAGTACGAGGAGTTCCTTCAGAGCAAGTTTATCCAGCAGCTCATCAAAGAGCGTCCAGACCTTGCGGAGGCAATGAAAGAGTATGGCATTGCAAACGTCACAATTCTTACGCAAGCACCTACAGGAACTACTGGAACTATTACGGGGTATTCTTCTGGGTGTGAGCCTTATTTCGCTATGGCTTACGTTAGAAACTCTAACGTGGGTACTATCACGGACGGTTGTCCTAGCTTTTTGGCTTGGCTCGAAGAACGGGGCATTGACTACAACGAGTACGGATATAACCTCAAAGAGCTGCGTCGCAGTAAGAGAGTACCAAAGTATTTCGAGGAAGCCCAGGATATAGGGTGGAAGGACCACCTTGCGATGCAGGCGATCTTTGCGGAGCAGGTTGACAGCTCGGTATCCAAGACCATTAATCTTCCGTCTGACGCGACTGTAGAGGACATCATGGGTGCATATATCGGGGCCTTTGATATGAACATCAAGTCCACAGCTGTCTACCGGGACGGGTCCAAGACTCAGGTCCTCGAAACCCTCAAGAATTATGCCAAAAACAAGGACGCCAGACCCCAGACTGTAGTGACTATGCAGGCACCTAAGCGTCCCGATGACCTGGATTGTGACATTCATGCAACGAGTGTTAAGGGAGAGAAGTGGAAGCTCCTGGTAGGGCTCCTACATGGAAGACCCTACGAGATCTTCTGTTTTCCAGAGGAACAGATTTCTATACCTACCAACAGAACAAAAGGATTACTACAACGTAACGGCCGCGGAAGATATAACTTGATTATTGGTGACGGCGACGACGCCTGGGCCATCAAGAACGTGGCGCACTTGTTATTCTCAGATGAGCACAGAATGATTACCCGGTTGCTATCAACCGGTCTGAGGCATGGAGCACCTTTAAATGCCCTCGTGTCCCAATTGACTAAGTGTGATGGGGACGTGACGACGTTTAGCAAGGCTATTGTGCGTGTACTGAAGAAGTATATCACAGATGAGGAGTATTTAGAAGTATCAAGATGTCGCTCCTGCGGATCCAAGAAACTTGTAATGGAACAAGGTTGTCTCCAATGCAAAGATTGCGGCTACTCAGGATGCGAATAATAATAAGGAAAGGTAATTATAAATGGCAACACGAAAAGAAGTTTATAATGCTATAAGTGGTGAACGGGAGTATCAAAATGAAAAATGGGGTGGTCTTAACGATGCTGTAAACTCTATTTCTGCTTATACACTTTGGATGGAGCACCAGTTAGATGAGTTACGCCAATTAGCCAGTACCCAAGATGAATTACCGGGTACTCCTACTGCAGAACAAATGCTTCATGTTGTACGAAAGGCTACTGCACTGGGGGTTGCTTGTATGGAGACCCACGGTGCGCCTTTGAGAGAAGGATTCTAAACAAAGGGGATAATTAACCAAATATTCGGGGAGTGAGGATGGTGACTGCTTATGGCAGGCCGACTTTCCCCCACCGTAAAGTGTGAGGTTTGTTTTACCCGATTTAAGTCCTTAGCAGGTCATTTAAGAAAGCATAAGCATACTGCTAAGACATATAGACAGGAATTTCCCGGCGCTCCTATTGTGTCTCCTCTAACGAGAAGACGCATTCAGGTCGCACGCTTGAGGTTTATCCTCAGGAAGAAAGGTAAGGTTAGCAAGCAGACCTCTAAGGGTCTCAAGATTTCCATTGCTAACCAGGGTCGGAAGCATACTCCGGACGCTATTGAGAAGATTAGACAAGCCCGTCTTGGTTCTCAGCTTTCCGAAGGACACAAGCTGGCTATCAGCGCTGGTTTGTTAGGTCATGACGTAAGTGATCTTACTCGACTTAAGCTTAGTCAGGTAGAGTTTACGGATGAGAGGCGCAAACACATTTCTGAGTCCCAGTCCGCTGAGAAAGGCAATGCTTGGAAGGGAGGCGTTTCTAGACACCTCTATTTTGGTAAGGGTAAACACCGACTGAAGAAGATTTTTGGCGACCCTCTAAAATGTTTCTATCCAGGCTGTGATAAGGTTGAAGGTGAGAATGTAAAGGCAGTAGACTGCCATCATCTTGACGGTGACCACCAAAACAATCCACTTGATGGTACTAATTGGCTTCCTCTGTGTAGGAGGCACCACATGTTGGCGGATGGTCGGTTAAAGAGTGCTACGGCGGAAGAGATACGTGAGGGTTGCAAGTTGGTTTCTAAAGCCCACGCTGAGCACATGAAAAACCACTATATTGGTGAGATTAAGACGTACCATAGCTAGAATTTTTCGCTGAATAGTTGACTTTTAGGGGAAAATACCATATAGTTTATACTGTGGGAGGAAGAGATGAGTAGGGAAGAAAGGTCCCCGATTTGCCCTGACTGTAAGAAACCAATGCGGTGGTTTAGTGCTATATCAAAGTATTGGTGCTTTAGCAGTAGCTGCAGTCCCCGCAGCCATGATTAAGGAGAGTGTATGACACCTATCGTATCTGTTCAGTCAATCCCTTGCCCCGAGCCCGAGTGTGTGGATGGGATTATTTTGGTTCACAATGCTTACAGCGCGGATCCTCTCAAGCCAGAGGAGCAAACCTGTGATACTTGTGGTGGTAGAGGTTTTTTGGTGCATGAATGCATCACTAACAATTAAAGGAATCAATCGATGAGCTACCCTTTGCCTGTAGTGATCGAGAAGGATGGCAGTAACGAGAAAGTATACGATCTTTACTCCCGACTACTCAAAGACAGAATTATTTTTGTAGGCACCCCAATCAATGACCAAGTGGCAAATGCCATCATAGCCCAGTTGCTGTTCCTGGAGAGTGACGACGCCGAGAAAGATGTCTTCATGTATATTAACTCCCCGGGTGGATCAGTTACTGCGGGTCTAGGCATTTACGACACCATGCACTACGTCAAACCTGATATTGTGACTGTATGTGTGGGTCAGGCTGTAAGTATGGGGTGCTTTTTGTTATCTGGGGGTACGGTCGGTAAGCGGTTCTCACTTCCTCATACCAGTATCATGATGCACATGGTACAAGGCGGGGCGGAAGGGTCTGCCCCCGATGTCTCTATCAGATATGACGAAATGATGCGAAAGAATGATCTTCTCATGACGATCTTGTCTAAGAATACTGGTAATTCTCTTGAAGAGATTAAATCCCATTTTGAACGGGATAAGTGGATGACTCCAATGGAAGCAAAGGACTTTGGTATTATCGATGAAATCCATGAGAAAAGTGTGAGGACAAAATCCGATGACTAATTTCAACGAGGCATTGCAAGCAAAGATTGAAGAGTATGAGGATAAGATCGACGTCTTTGAGACAAAGATTGAGCTTCTAAGGGAGCTTATGGAAGGCGAAGCCGATGATGAGGGGACGCCGCCTGCGAAAGCCCCTGGTAAGCGCAAGGCTGGCCGTCCCAAGGGCTCTAAGAAAAAGCGGAGCAAGAAGGGTGTGTCCGCCCATGCCCCTAAGGATGAACTTTATGAGGAAGCTATGAAGCAGCTCGCTAATAGCGAGGAAGGCGCAACTTCTAAGGAGCTTCAAGAGAAGCTGACGAAGAGATTCAACCCCACACCTCGCCCCGAGCGTTCACTAGGTGCTGGAATTATTGCTGGCACCAAAAAGGAAGTCTTGGAAGAACAAGGTAAGCGTAAGACACACGCCACCGTCAGTGTGGATGAATCAGATCTTGAGGACGATTAATGGCACAGTTTGAAGGCGGTAATAAGGTTCGTTGTATCGATTGTACTAAGCTTTCTGGCAGCCACTGCAATGCCAAGAACGCCAAGGTCAAGCCCAAGAAGAAGCGAACTTGTACCATGTATAACTTCAAGGGGGAGTACGAGAATCGTGTCCCCTGTGCGTCGATATACATGCCTCCCATAGACAAGAAGACTCGTAAGATGATCAAGCGCCTTCTTGAAATGGGAGTGGTTCCGGTAGCCGAGGATGGGTCGGTTCAGACAGAGGGTGGGTTTGCCCGCACCAAGTCTCTTCTCATGCCTGCATCTACCGCAACTGCAGCCTTAGTGGGCACAAAGGTAGAAGAGGATCCCATCGTCTATCAGACCTCAGATCATGAGATTGTTGATAGCCAAATAATTTGGACACGAAGTGATGATCAGAGCGAAGAAGATAATCGGGGTTGATGAGGTAGGTAGAGGCTGCCTAGCTGGACCTGTGGTCTGCGCAGCGGTCATTCTTCCTGCGGAGCATCGTCCCTGGATTGATCAGGTAAGAGATAGTAAGAAGCTGTCTGCTAAGAAGCGACAGCTATTATCTGAATACATCACCGAGGAGTGCATTTACGCTATTCGTGAAGGCCCTCCCCATCAGATAGATGAGATCAACATTCTCCAATCCACTTTGTGGACCATGAGAAAGTGTGTGGAGGCAGTGGTTGAGCAGGGAGGTCGTCCAGATCTCGTCCTAGTTGACGGTAATAGTGAGATCCCTAAGCTGAATTTACCTCAGCAGACTCTCAAGGGAGGCGATGACATCAACAAAGCAATAGGAGCAGCCTCCATTATTGCTAAGGTATATCGAGATAACTACATGGTCGAGATGGACTATATCTATCCTGAGTATGGTTTTGCGAAGCATAAGGGGTACGGAACCGAACAACATCGCGAAGCCATTATGGTTCATGGTCCTTGTTGTATGCACAGGCTGACTTTTAAGGGAGTATACGAGTATGCCTGATGATATAAAGCTGATATCAATAAAGGAATTTCGTAAGTTGGGCTTTATTCAAGAAATCAATAGAAGGTTGTTGCATCCTTGCGGATTGGCTTTGGAAGTTGTTATTGATCTGGAGACTGGGAAGGAGATGCTCGGCGGCGTATGGGATTATAGAGACGACCCTGAGGGTATGTATTATAAGAATGAAGAGTTGTCTCGTGCTAAAGCCCAGTCCGTGACAGATCTTTTCTACTCCAAGTTGAACCACCGTCGGGAAGAATTTGGTCATATCATTCAACCTGTTCCTGAGAAAAAATTAGAAGAATAGGAGCTTACAACAATGTTCGAAGAGTGTCGTTTGGAGGGTGAATTTACCCTCTCTTCCGGACGTCAGTCTGGTGTGTTTTATGACTTCGATCTGCTGCAGCCTCGTGAGGCTGCAGACTATGTAGAAAGGTTGATCAGAGAGGTGCCAGAGGAGCTATGGGAGGAGATAGATTTCGTCGCCTCTCCTGCGTTGGGTGGAATTGTTCCTGGATTTCTAACAGCGTTTGCTAAACAGAAACCGTTCGTGATCATTGATAAGAAAGGAAAGATACGTGGCCCTCAATTTAATACCGGGAGATACCTTATCGTCGACGATGTCATTACTTCTTTTCAGGCTGCGAATCTTGTTCGAGATAGTTTGTCAAGAAGTTCGGAAGGATTGGAAGCTGTGGGTGTGTGTGCTTATATTTTTAGAGGTGCTTACGCTGATCTAGAGAAGCAGGATTATCCTGCTTTCTTCTTGGCGAGAAAAGAACAGGAAGTATAATGCCTGAGCTTCCCGAAGTTGAAACAATTGTTCGAGATCTGAGATCCCAAATTATGGGAAGGGTTATTACTGGCTTAGTGTTACGTGAAAAAGCTATCAATCATCTCTTGAGGACGGATCCAGAGCGATTCTATCAGGGAATAATGAATCAGAGCATCATAACAATTTTGCGAAAAGGCAAGTATATCATAATGCCGTTGTCTAATGACAATGTACTTGTTATCCACCTCGGTATGACAGGTAAGTTGTGGGTTTACGAAACCCCAGATGTAGCTTTTGTGGATCAGTTTACAGGTGATAAATATGTGGATAAACATACCCATGTGCTTATGGAATTGATTGATCCTTCCGATGAAGAAGAGGATCTTGAGTTACATTTCAATGACGTCCGTCTCTTTGGGAACGTATGGTTGGTAGAAGACGTTCAGGACATAGAGAGACTAGATGTTCCCGGCCTTAGAGGGCTGGGACCTGATGCCCTAGGAATAACTGTGAAGGATTTTTCCAAGATCATGAGGGGTAAAAGGGCCGTGAAAGCGGTTTTGTTGGATCAAACTAAAATAGCAGGAGTAGGAAACATCTATGCGGATGAAGCATGTTTTTGTGCTGGTATCCACCCTGCTACCAGGGGAATGTCCCTAAAGGAAGAGCAGATCGACAAGCTCCGATTTGCAGTAAAGACAGTGTTGAAGCAGGGGATCAAGTATCGAGGATCCTCTACGTCTGACTACACGACCACGGACGGTAGTGAAGGTTCTTACCAGCATTACCACCGGGTGTACCAGAAGACCGGCCAGAAATGTGTCGAGTGCAATACTCTAATTAAACGAATCAAACTTGCAGGAAGATCCACGCACTTCTGCCCATCCTGTCAAGGAGAGGGAGTATAACTTTGGTAGACTACAAAAACGCATTCTCTGCGGAAGAGAAGATTTATGATCTTATCAAGCGCAGCAAGAGGCTTTCAAAGTACAAGTTAGAACTTCATCGCGGCGATCAATACGGTATTGATGTGGAAGCCACTGCACTTGGGTACGAGGAGTTCGCAATCGAGATTGAGAGTACACAAGGTAGTAAATGGCCTACTGAGGCTCCATATCCGGTTACTTGGAAGAAGTTCAGTGTACCTGTACGAAAGAAGAAGTTCTATGATAGGCACCCTATGTCGTTGTTTGTCAAAGTAAATCGGGAGCTTACGAGAGCAGTTGTTATCCCAATGGTTTACGTGGTTGCTTCGGATATTGATGCTTACAAGAATCAGACAGATAATCACTTTACTTGCAACGATTTCTATGTTATATTTGATCCAGAACATCCGGCGTTGTGTTTCTGTAAGATCGAAAAGTTAGCCACTGTGATAGATGAACATTTTCAACACATGGTTAAGCTGAAAAAGGCTAACGCCAAGTATACAGACATGAGACCGAAGTTTGGTCCCAAACCAAAGGAGAATAAGTAATGCCTCGTTTTAATATTCGTCGACGAACTGCCCCGGCTGTGGCCCGGGGCGTCTTCACCATCCGTAAAGGAGTTGGTTTCCTTCAGGCTGGTGATTTTGACAGCGCTTTACGGGAGTTCCGTAATGTTTCAGCATCCCGCCACCCCAGCACATTGCGGCTGGTTAAGAGTGTAGCCAGTGGCTATGCTTTCCATACAGAGAGACTTCGTAGAGAGTCCAAGAAGGCTCAGATGGGCAATGCGCGTCTGATGAATCTGTTCCCCGGGAATACCGGTGATGCATGGTCTGATGTTGATATCGCCATGGTCCTAGTTGCTCCGAGCAACCGTTTCACCAACCATTTTCTGTCCCGTTTCCTTGGAAGGACTGAGGAAGCAATCCGATTTCAACGACGCTATGCCTCCGAGCGTCTTCTCACAAGCTGGACTTCTGAGAAGGGTACCCGCTATACTCGGTTCACGCAGAACCAGAGAGTAGCTCGCAGACTCGGATTGCTATAAAAGACTCGCCTCTTCGGGAGGCAGTCACAAGGAGCTTTGCTATGGGTAATTTATCCGTTTCTTTTTATGGGGATAATCCTGATAAGGATAGCCCGTTTCGTATGGTAAGTACTAGTATAGCTAACATCGAATGCGACGATGTGCTTGAGGGATTGGCGATCCTCCATGAGCGCTTGAACGCTGTAGCTATGCCCAGGATTCACCAGGAAGCTGTAAAGAGCACGGCAGGTGCCGCTACTGATGAGATACTTGAGGGTCTTCGGTCCGAAGATAAGTTTGTTACCATTTCTTGTTAAGGAGTTTAATATGTACAAGGTATTAATCGTCGCAGACACAGACCTGGACGGTACAGGTTCTGCAGTAATCATCACCAAGTTCTATGAGATGTTCTATGGGAGCAAGATCCCTTTTAAGAAGGGTACCAAGATAGATGCAGTGTTCCCGTCTCGAAAGGCTCTGGACGATTACTTCTCTGACTCCGAGTGGTGCGAGAAGATTAAAGCCCAGTATGATCACATATATCTGTGCGATACTGCTCCTAATAATTTGGAAGGATGTAAGAACATCGGTACTATCTTGGCTCCCAAGATGACCATCTTTGATCACCACTCAACCAATTTAGATAGATTGCAGCCTTACATCAATAATTTCACAGACGCGTCTGGTTGGGGTGGTTTTAATATCATCGAGGGCGAGAGATGTAGTGCCAGGATTACCTTCGATGTGTTACGCGAGTGTAGTAGGGGTTCTGACAAGTTCAATGTGTTCAAGAAGTTTGCTGAGCTGGTCAACGACCATGATTTGTGGCATAGGATGCTTCCGCGCTCCACAGAATTGGCTGACTATGTAGCCACCGTGGGTGCAGAGACTGCTTATCATACGTTCCTTAGAATAGCTGACGAGCCTGACATGAATGTGGAAGATATGGAAGAAGTCATTGGTTCTGTCGACAAAGCGAAGCAAAGTAGCTTGGCACTAGCCCAGGCCACTTTGGTCAAGCATAAGGGGTACAAGTCCCCGTTCTACACCTGCCTGGTTGACGACTGGGCATCGTGGGTGGGGTCGGAGGTAGTGGCCAAGACAGGCTTGGTGGCAATGTTTGACATCAAGCGGGGGTCTCTAAGCTTCCGAGTCGGTGCCAAGTACAGGGGTACATCTTGGCACAAAGCGAAGGGCACAAAGCCCAACGCACTAGATTTCGCTGAGCCGCTAGGGGGTGGGGGTCACCCCCAAGCCGCCGGCGTTGGTACCGGTGAAGCATCACCAATTTTCAAACAGCTCTCTGAAAAGCTCGGAGAGCTATTACTGGAGACTTACAATGAGTGACGTAGAAGTACAGCCGAACGGCGTGTCTGTAGAGGAAACCTTAGCGGTCGTAAGCCATGTGCTAAGCGATTCTGAGTTTGCAGCAGAAGTACGCAATCAGAATGGTTGGGTAGATATGAGTGACGAAAATACTGCTGTCCTATTTTTGGCCAGCCGCTATCAGTGGTCGGTAACACTGCTGTCCTTACAGACTGCTACCTTGAAGCGAGAAATAGCAGGCCTAGCAGGACAGGTTGAGGCTCTCGAACGGGCTCGAGCTGGTGAATAAGTTAATAGTTGGGGATTGTTATGAAGTTCTACCGACAATAGAGGACGAGTCTATAGATTTGATCCTTACCTCCCCTCCTTATGCGGAGGCTAGGTCGAAGGCGTACCAGAGCATAGTCCGAATCAAGGAACTGGGTACACATTTTGAGCGTGTCCTTAAGCCTGGTGGGGTGTTGTGCTGGAACATCGGAGATCCTGTTGAGGGAGGACTCAAAACTACAGTGTCTTATCAATGTGTAGTTCGGTGGACTCAAGACATCCCTGAGCCCTTGTATCTTCATGACCATTATGCATTATTGAAAGACCCTATGCCTGGTAAGTCCTCTCAGAGGTCCCGGCCAGGCTGGGAGCACATGTATATTTACAAAAAAGGTAAGGGTGGGATTACGTTCAACAATAAACACATGCGTGTAAGGTATACAAACGCCGCCAAAAAAGCAGTAACTTCTAGGATAAGGCAGCAGGACGGGTCTCTTGTAAAGTTTACACGTAACCAGTCTAGTGATCTGTGGGGTAAGGATCCGGGTAATTATTTGTACTATCCTTTGGGGAGCGGTCATACGACTACAGACAAATATGCATATGAGCATCCTGCGTTGATGGCGGAAGCTATTGCTGAGGATTTCATTCTCGCCTTTACGGAGCAAGGAATGGTGGTGCTAGATCCTTTTAATGGGGCGGGTACCACGACCAAAATGGCGTATAAACATAAGCGACAGTACGTAGGAATTGAGCTTGAGCAAGCATTTACTGACATAGCTCAAAGAAGAATCAATGAGACTCAGCAGATTGAATTTGAACCTAAGGCTATCTATACAGAGAGAGACATGGAAGGCGACGTTGCTGAGTTCAATGAAATACCTTACACTAATTAGGAATATTAATGCCTGAACTTAATGCCAATGTCCCGGTATTCGATTGTTTCATTCGTAAGGAGTATTTATACGACTTACAGAAGCATCATGGAGAATACATCCATGGGACAGTGTTTGGACTTTCAAGTGTTTATGGGAGAGCTTTAGGGTTTCATGTTCTTACGGAACATGGGGCTCAGATAGCACGTTTACCAGTAAGTGCTTTAGTTTTTACGCAACATGAGCCCCACCTCCCCCTTCATTATCTTCAGTTGTGGGATTGTTTTGCTTACGACGTTTCAGTCACAGATTTTGATTGGCTGCACGAAATGAGAGTTCAGGTAGCTGTAAGAGACCATCAAGTCTTTGATGGGTCTTACATGTTTACTGTTGATTGGTACGGAAACAATGATTCCGAAGAGCCTGGAGAGGACGGTCATAAGAATGCCCACATCATACAGCTAGACTGCGGTTGTATCGCGGCCCAGCCCAACAACCGAATCATATGGCATGAACCCTCAGTAATTACTTCTCCTAGCAATTTACGAAAGGGAGAACGCCCCGACTATCTTATCAATACCCATAAGTGGAAGTGTGAAATAGATTCCAAGTGGACTACTGACGATTCTTATCGATATTTCTATGAGGATAAGTTACACGGGGAGGGCCAGAAACTAACACCGGAGAAGCGGAGAGAGCTTGCCCGCCTTCGAGCCTTACGAGACGCAGGGTGGCCTGAGGAGAAACAGAAAATCAATGTCAGAAGACACAACGACGGACGAGATATCTTTCAAACAGGGGTATCGTCAAGAAGCCCTGAAGGTAGCGATCAAGATGGTTAGGCAAAGTGGTAGGAGTGCTGAGCTAATTATTTGTAGGGACATACCCGGTGCACATACAGGCGGAGAAGAATGTTTCTGCGACCCAAAAGTGATACAGATTCACCCAGAGGATTTATAAATGAACAAACTTGAGATATTGAAGCGAGCCAAGAAACAACAGAAGTGGGGATTATCAGTCCGCGACTTTAACTATTGGGATTTGGAGGACATGGTACATGAAGGTATTTTAGACAAGTCTTTTCCAAAGAGGGGTAGGGGTGCAGGCTGGCCTTGCTACAAGATTTCCCGGAGAGGTCGTAAATCTTTACGGAAACGGCTTGCTAAATAGGGGATGATTACGTATAATTGTAGTAGAGGATAAGATAGATGGCGATACAAAATATGCTTTATGGTGAAGTGGGCGTAGATCTTGATAAGAATAAAGAGTGTGATTACTGTTACAAGTATTTACCTAACGACCAATTCGATAGGGACCGCACTAAAAAGGATGGACTAGACCATAGATGTAAGGGCTGCAAAACTGTTGAGGCGATAGTACGTAACTACCCCGGTCTGACCGTAGATAGGTATGCTCAAATGATGTGGGAACAAGAAGGTAGTTGTGCTATTTGTGCAACAATTCCTGAGAAGAAGTTAGTAATCGACCATAACCATAAGACCGATAAGGTTCGAGGACTATTGTGTAGCAATTGTAACTCAGGATTAGGGATGTTTAAGGATAGTCCCCGAAGATTACGGACTGCAATAGCATATTTGAGGAAAGCGTCGGAGAAGAAAGCATGATACGTAAAGAAACAGTGTCTAACAAACAGTTACTACAAGACGTTCTCAACCAGGCATGTAGTTGTGACATGATGATCGGTTGGACATGTCTCTTTTGTCAGAAGACCCTACCTAAGCTACGCAAGGCTTTGAAGGTTGGGTATCGTAAGACTAAGAGTCCTTACGAACCAAGAAAGATAGGGAATTATAAGCCTAAAAGTCCTTACGAACCAAGAGGGCTAAGGGAGTTAAGAGATTAATAACATGTCTGATTACGGATCACGAGTATGTAACTATGCAAGCTGCATCGACAATGTGTGGGGCTTCGATTACTACTGCCCCACCCACGTCAAACAGACTGGGTGGTCTCAAGAGTGCTATACCATTGCATGTAAAGAAAAGGCAGAGATTGGTAAGGTTTATTGTCAGAAACATCCAGACAAATGAAAGGGTTTAGCCATGCCTGAGAAAGACGTAGAAATTACTGCTGGGGGTATACGAAGACGAACCACTCGTGGTAAGAATAGAGTGGCCGAGCAGAAACGAGCGAAGGGTCGTGCTGATAGAAAGAAATGGGATGCTGAAGCAGTGGCTTCGAAGAAGCTTGGGCGTGGAGAGAAGTATAAGGAATGTCGTCAGGAGATAAGAGAAGCGGCAGACAAGGGAGAAGAATATATTAGATTTACGTTTTCGGATTGGCGGGGTTCGGGAGGAGGTACCATTCGAGGAATTAGTGAAGCCCTTGTGGCTAAGCTTAAGAAGGCAGGGTTTAAGGCCACAGTGATCTGGCCCGAGACAGAGAGAGTGGGAATCATGACTACGATCATTAGAGGTGGAGTAGAAGTATCTTGGGGACCAGGAGAAGGACATAATAAACCTAGAACAGATATCTATGGTAGGAGCTGGTAAATATGGACGCAAGACAAGCCAGAAGAGCTTCAAAAACAACGCGTGATGACGACGTCGCCAAGAAACGTGAAGAGAAAAGGAAAGCAGAGCTTCATATTAAGAAGCAAGGTAAAGCTGGGCGAGTAGAAGCCCGCAAGAGATTTATGCCCGAGATAAGAAAGGCGATAGGAAAAGCAACTGCTAGGGGCGTAAATCATTCTACTGTCAGAATTACTGGTGGTATGTTTGGGGCTCCCGATAGTGATGCTTTTTACGCTTATTATTCCGCAGCATGTAAACGTCTCAAGGTGATTTTAGAAGAAGAAGGATATAAGGTAGAGACCCGCGTATGGACTCAGACCCATGATGGTGGAGGCGGAAGTGATCCTCTATTTTACGGGACAAAAACAGGTCTTAATGCGGATCTAAAGTTAAGGTGGTAAGAATGCGTAAATTTTTAAACAAAATTCTACACCCCAAAAGTATATTATGTCCTGCTTGTGGGGGATATAAATGGAAATGCAAGCCTGCATTAGGGGGATCCAATTATCTTAAATGCAGTACTTGTAGCAAGGTATATTATCAAGTTGGTTCCTCGCCCAGAGCATTAGTGGCAGATGATGGGATTGACTGGGAAACGGCAGGTAAATAGAACAGTTAGATTATATTCTAACACATACGAAAGTATGTAAAGGGGGAGAACATGTGGGATAGTAAAGAAGATCGAAGAGAGAGAGCATTGAGCACAATGAGATCTAACATTGATCGTGATACCGTAGGTAGAAGGCTGACTCCGGAAGCCAAAGAGCGCGCAGCAGAGTTTGCTGTAGACGTGTGGAAAGGTAACATGGGTAATGGGGAAGCAAGTAAGATTGGCATTAAGCATGTCACTCGTGATGTGTTCGAGGACTAGGTAGAATGCAGAAACTTGTCCTGAGCATAGCAGTGGCGATGTTTTTTGGATGCTCAAGCGGGCCGCAGGGCTACTACGAGCGGGGCCTCTACATTCCCACTCACGTCATAGCTTGCGTAGACTTCTGTAAGGACCACGGTAAGGTCTTCACCTTGACGCACCCCGGGGAAAGAAAGCGAAGATCTATGTGAATGCAAGTGTGGGGACGGTAGCACAAGACAGATTAAGAAAGATGAGTATTAGATGGCTGTAACCCGGCTCTATATAGAGTCAGGGCGGACCGGGGTTCGATCCCCCGCATCTCCAGCAAGCAGTTCATTGGATAAACTGGGGATGAATTGGATTCGACGTGTTGATGAAGTATAGGGACGCAGCCCATGGATGAGCAGGCCATGTTAAATAGGCTCACATATATAATTGGCAACTCTCTCGTAGAGTACGCAACTCGCCTACACGCTAAGGAACTCGTTTCCAAGGACGTGGAACAGGTTGCAATCGCTGCCTAAGCACTAATACTGCAATAGGAAAGCGCGGACTGACCCACCGGGCAACAGAACGGGTTGCAAGGAGAATTAAAATGATGGATATAATCTTCAGAGGAATAAATACTGAAGGTCAGAGGGTTGACGATAAGAAATTTGTAGAGTATTTGGCTAAACAAATGGAGAAGCATGATATTCTATGTCCTTGGTGTTACTTAACGTATCATACGATGCAGCCCTTGAGTACTGTTGGGGATTATCCAGACGAACTGTTCTGCCCAAGCTGCGAGTTAGAAGTAAATCTTGCACTGCGATGGATGGGAAGAAGCCATAAATTGGGGCGAATATGATATTAATGAGAGTATTACTGGTGGCTTTGTTCCTTCTGCTGCCCCTTGAGGTAGTTGCAGGTGATTTCCGTGGGGCGCATTCCCCACGCTCTTACAATAATCGAATCAATGTCTATCACTATGATGGAAGTAGAGGCACATATTCTCTTAGGGGCTCTTCTAATATTCGCAGAAATTTTGGTCCTATTTTACCTAGTGGGAATATTCTTGGGCCCTTTAAGAACCCCGACTCTGATGCACGTAAGCCGGAGAATCTAACAGCTTGTATCTATGATGTCTCCGGTATTTTGGTGTATGAACGAGAAGGAAAGGTTTGTTCTTACAAGTACGTAGATAAAAATCAAATGCGGGTTGAGCGGAGGAGACAAGAGTGGCTTAAATCGCAGACCCGCTAGGAGGTCGCCATGGCATTCAAGTGTGAGCACTGTCAATTTGACCTTTCAATGCGTATGGATTTATTAGCAATGGCGATAAAAGCAGACTACCCGGACGAGGATATACCAAAGGAATTGTCTGTGGATGGTACTTGTGATTCCTGTGGAGATCCTTTTAGCTATAGCGGTGAGTTCTTCTCTCATTACATGAAGACTAAGGTTGAAGAGGGTGTGATCGGTCCTGAAACGGGTAAGTATGCGATTGTCGCATTTGATGTTTCGGATAAAGAACACGAAGAATTCAAGAGATTAACGGAGCTAGGAGATAAGAAAAAGTTAGATGCTTTTGTACGTATGCTTATGCTCCGACCAGATAGTGATTTTGAAGACTAATTGTGGGAACCGCCCGGGTTTAGTCAACTCGGGATGGGGAATGATGATCCCGTCGCAGGATCTAAAAGAGCGACTGGTCGGGGGTTGCTCTGAGCACCCCGGATCCTGGACATGATCCAAACTGTCTTGGTGGAGTGCGCCGGCACTTGCCGTCGCCCCCGCTACCCAGGGGTCTCCCCTGGGTAGCACAGGAGGTACAACATGTACGTAGATTTGCGTTGTAATGAATGTGGAGATCACTCTCGCGTATCTTTTGCTCTGCTTTATGAAGTGTGGCTAGAGGGCTACAATACTATGGATGATGAGCACAAAATACGAGCGAGGGCCGTAACGGATATTAAATGTCACTGCGGCCATAACGAGAGGTATGATGGTCCGATGTTTCAGTACATCTTCCAGCTTATTTTCGATGAGTTTATCAAGGAGGAAGAAGTATAAAAGGATGCTGTTAGGGATCTGAATCATGAGGAGGCGGAAACCTTACATGGTAAGAAATACTAATAGAAAGAATTCTAACAAACGCAATGACGAGAAGGCATTACGAGAGAAAACTTTTCGACAGTTACAGAAGGTAGAACCCCGTAATGACAATCAAAAGAAGTACTTAGAATCAATCGAGAAAAACACAGTAACCATAGGTTTGGGCCCTGCTGGTAGTGGTAAGACCTACTTAGCTGTGTATGAGGCACTGCTCCATCACTTCGCAAAAGAGAAAAAGAGAATGATCATCACCCGCCCTGCTATTGAAGCGGGGGAGAAGTTAGGTTTTCTTCCGGGTGACATGTCGGATAAACTAGATCCGTACATGAGGCCTATTTACGATGCACTCTATGACTTGATTGGTATCCAACAGACCAATGAGAAGATGGAGAGACAGTACATTGAAGTAGCGCCACTAGCATATATGAGAGGTCGTACATTTAATAACTGTTTTATCATACTCGATGAAGCACAGAACGCCACCATCGAGCAATTGAAGATGGTATTGACTCGTGTTGGAGAGGGATGTAAGATAGTAATTGATGGCGACCCGGGGCAGTCAGATCTGCCCACTTATAGAAGAGAGTCTGGACTATGCACGCTGCGGGAGGTCTTAAAGGACACCCCTGACGTAGGCATTGTGGAGTTTGATCGAAACGACATTGTCAGAAGTCAATTAGTGATCGATATAGTCAAAGCATTTGAGGAGTACGAACAAAATGAGTGAAGTTAATTTTGCGCCTATTTTAACCTTAGAAGAGTTCGCCCCGATTAGAAATAACCTAGAGGGTAGTCTTATTCTAACATCTGGTGGGTACGACCCGATCCACCCCGGCCACATCTCCTGTATAGTTGACTCGAAGACCCATGGAGATTATTTGGTAGTTGTGGTCAATGGAGATTGGTTCTTAGACTACAAGAAGGGTAAGCATTTCATGGACCTCAAGACTCGGAGCGAGATTGTCTCCGCTATTCGAGGTGTAGATTTCGTGATACCTTTCGAGATCGAAGACGATTTGACTGTAAATGAGGCCTTGAAGGTTATACATCCTGATGTATTCACCAAAGGTGGGGATAGAATGGATGTAGATACCATTCCAGAGTGGGAAGTTTGCAACGATTACGGTATTAGAATAGTAACTGGAGTTGGCGATTCCAAGACTCACAGTAGTACTAATATATTGGAAGATTGGTATGAGCATCGGCTTCGGTTGTTCATGTAGCCTTGCTTTATAGTCCCCTATCTCTTATAATTGTACTGTCAGGAGGAAGAAATGGTTGACAAGTTGGAGAATATTCCGGATGAATTACAGCCTAAGAGCCCCTTAGAAACTTTGAGGATTGAGAACTTCGAGGGAATTGGTGAAATTACTATTGGTGTAGGAAGTGACAAACACATCCTAACTACTGCTATAGTTTTACTCAACCACCCCGAGATTAACAAGTTTCTATTGCTTCAAAAGCTAAGGTTGTCTGATCGAATTACCAAGACTAAGATTTTCCCCCGGGAAGGAATGGTTCTACCCGATGGAGAAGTATATACAGAACCCACTACGGAAAAAAATAAGGAGGGATAATGCCCCTTACAGAACTAGCTCAGAATGTTATTGAAAGACCGCTTCCCCAGGATAAGATCAAGAAACGCCCCGGAAAAGCAGGCATGACCTTTGATTATGTGAGTCCCGATTTTGTCATCAGTCTCCTAAACGAGGCGTTTGAATATCGGTGGAGTACATCTGTCTTTCACCAGACCATGTACGGTGATACAGCTGTCGTAGGTCTTAATCTCACAGTGTGGGATGCTGAGAACAACGCCGTTAACAAGGCACAGTTCGGATCCTGCGATGTGGGTAAAGGAATGGGCCCGGGAGAAGCATTCAAGGGAGCAGCTAGTGATGCTATGAAGAAGGCTGCTACTCTCTTGGGCGTCGCCCTTGAGCTTTACGCCTCTGATGAGGCTCCGAAGCAGCAGTTCCAGAAGCCTGTGGTACCTCCGCGTGCGCCAGCACCGCCTGTTCCGGGTAACACCCCCGGCAAGCCCGCCTTGCCGAAGCCTGTTGCTGCGCCTGCTGCGCCGACAGCGCCTGCACCCCCTGCGGCCCCGGTTGCAAATACCGTGGCCCCACCCACACCGCGGAGAACCAACCCGTTTGGGAATGGAGGACAGACTGCCGCGGTACCAAAGCCCTCCGCACCTCCGGCTGCTCCTAAAACAGTAGAGGTTCAGAGAGCAAACCCGTTTGCTAGTAGAGTTGAAGGTGCGGGACCTAATCCTACCCAGTTGAACGCGCTTACTAATCTCTCTCAGAGAAAGGGATTATCTCAATCGGACATGATTGCTCTAGCAGTAATTGAGGATGAAACTGGAAGCCCCAAGCAGACGTTTGAAGAGCTTAGCCATGCAGAGGCGATCCAAGTAATCAAAGCCTCTCAACTCTAGGAGAAGACCTTTGGCTGACCGATACATTACTCACAATGTGCTGCTAGAGACAGCGGATTTCAACATCCTAGTCATTGAATTTCCTGAAGAGGATGTGAATGACAAGCTGGCTACTTTGGCATCAGAGAAGGGTCTTATCTACAAGCATTTGTACGAAGACTTTGTACTGAGTAGTTGCATGGCTAACTCTGGGCCGTTCTTCTTTCACATTAGAAAACGTCCCGAGCTTCTAATGCGGTTTGCCGATATTCGTAGGGAGGCTTTGAATCTGGTGTTTAAGCTCAGTCCAGGTTTTAGACCCGAGAATATTTTCATCAATGAGAACAATATTCTAAAGACTAAGGCCAGTCTGAAGGATAAAGAGGCAGCCAGGCCGTTGATTGAAAACAATCTATGGGACCATGATCCTCCTCTGTCTAACTTTGGGCCTGGAATGATAATTAGTGCTCCTGAAATCCTAGATGAGGATGATCGTCTTCCCAGGGATGAAGATGATCCGGAGGATACTAACTTTTCTGGTTCTGAACTTCCGTCGGACAATCCTTTTTCGGATAACACCGGAGGAAATGGAATGGGAGGCGACGTGCCCTATGACTTAGTAGGACATAAGTGGAATACCCCTGGTGTCCACATAAATATCCGTCAATACGAGGAAAGTGAGGATGCCCTGGTGAATTTACTAGGGGGTACCCCGTTCGAATCCGCACGTGGGTATAATCTCCTAGTTGTAGAGCTTTGTGTAGAAGACTTTTCTGATGTGTTCCATCTGTTGGATAAGATGGGGGTCTCAAAGAAACATAAGCCTGAAGATATGGTTAGGGAGCTTTACGAAATTGCGATACTTTACAATCCGTTTTTGAAGCTTGAAGATATTAATCTAAAGAAGATTAAACAAGAGTATCGTCGGCGTAACCGAGCTACCCATCGTACGAATAGCAGGAGTTTGGCAGCAGCAGGCAATCAAAGTGGGGCTGTTCGTAAGCGAGGAATCAAGTTCTCGGATCTCACTAGTGAAAAGCTTCTTTCTATCACTGAAGATATGAAGAAGAAGATTGTGGGACAGGATGAGGCAATTGAACACATTTCAGATGCTGTTCAGAGAGCCTCCGTGGGTCTCAAGAGAGACAATGAACCTATCGGAGTCCTGCTTTTCACTGGGAAAACTGGCGTCGGCAAGACGGAGACTGCTAAGGTTCTGGCAGATACGTTGGGGGCGCACTTGGTGCGAATCGATTGTCAGGAGTATCAGCAGCCCCACGAGGTAGCCAAACTAACTGGTTCTCCCCCTGGCTATGTTGGATATGATGACGGTGGGCACCTAACTAAGGAAGTGGCCAAGTATCCTTTCTCAGTAGTCCTCTTTGATGAGGTGGAGAAGGGGCACAACAACTTCCATGAGCGGATTCTCCAGATCATTGATGATGGTCTTCTTACCGAGTCTAAGGGTGGTCGTAAGGTTTCGTTTAGCGAGACTTTGATCCTCATGACTTCTAACATTGGTGTAAAAGAAGTAGAGGAGCTTAGTAAAACTCTGGGATTTGGAGACGTAGCGGATAGATCAAGTTCTAAGGATGCCAAAGCCAGGGCAGAAGCTCTCAAGAAGAAGTTCAAGCCTGAATTTCTCAATCGTGTGGATGACGTTGTTCATTTCCGCGATCTGGAGAAGGATGATTTCCTCCACGTACTGAATATTATCCTAGATGAAACGGCTGAACAGATCCATAAGAGTAAGACCATTACGATGAAGGTTAATCCGGGAGCCAAGAATTTCCTCCTGGATAATGGGATTGACAAGAAGTTTGGCGCTAGGCCCCTGCGCAGAGCAGTCAAGAAGCACCTGTCTACTCCGCTGGCTCGAGCTATTCTCAAGAAGGAAATACCAGATAGAGATGCTAAAATTACTGTTAGCTTGAATCCTTCCAAGGATGCGCTGGCCTTCCGAACCAATGGGCTGAAGAAGAGTGCTTAGTTATTTATGTAACACAACTCCTAACTTGGATAAGCTTAAACGTAATTTGACCCGGATACATCCGTATGTGGATCAAACGGTTATCTGCATAGGGCAACGGGATTTGGAAGTAGAAACATATGTGAAGTCTTTTTCTAATACTGATCTTGTGTATTTCCCATGGGCTGATAGTTTTAGAGATGCATACCAAGCATGCTTAGATCATGCCCCTAAAGAAGGATGGCATCTTCGCCTTGATGATGATGAGCTTCCTACCCCAGAGATGTTGAATGAACTACGTATGTTAATGAGCGCTGCGTGGGGAAGGTATGATGTGGTGGCATTTCCTGGTACAAATGTCATAAATAATGAACATCATGACACTGACTATCATCGAGAGCTATTATACAAATGGAATCCTAACTTACATTATGAGGTAAGTCTTCACCAATCGTTGGTGGGGCTTCGAATACCCGCCCGAAGTACAAGGCGTTATCTACATTATAAGAGCCCGTTGGGAGCGTTGCGCTCTGCTTGCAGAGACTTCTTTATTGCTGGAGTTTGGGCAGATCACGAAGAAAGCTTTCTATACTGGCACCAGATAACTAAGCAAGATCCGCGTCGGTACCCAGAACATCCGATGGTTCCAGAGCTAGAAGGAATCCCGTTTCCTCTACAGGATGGGTTTCGTATAGACGCATGGTATGAAATGAAAGACATTCTTAAGCAACATCATCCTGAAGTAGAGTATTATAGAGACTTAGATAAGTTACTTTATAATGGAACTATTTGCCAAGAGTTTCAAGAATGGGCCGAACTTCATAATGAAGAAAACGATAAGCGCCCTCATATTCATGAACTTTATGCATTCCATAAGTATATAACTTTGAGGAGCTGAATTAGTGGGGTATAACCTAAAGCTACTTGGTGAAGAGCAAGTAGATCAGACATTATACTACGAGCATAGTTGTACTCTTGAGCTACGAGAGTGTATTCACGACCATTTTGAAGACATGCGCCCGGTTTATACTAAGGAAGAATTTCTCGCAATGTCTGATCACTGGATAGAGGCTCGTAAGAAGTATGATGAACTAGGACAGCCTGATCCCGAGGAACAAGGTTTTACTCTTCATACCTTCCGACTTCCAGGACAGAGGCTCCACCATGAACGAGCAGCGTTAGAATTTACTCGCGGTGGCGCTGATAAAGATGGGGGAGGAGATACTTTTCACTTTCACTATCGACATGTACGAACACACCTTTCGAAGAGAGATTTCAATATCCTTTGTGATCTGTGGAAGCAGTCTGATAAAGCATATGCTCAGGATTTTGCAGAAACTATTGATCTCAATTCTGATCGTGTAAAAATTGGGCAGGTGGCAATTGATCAATATATTCCTTGGTTGCAAGAATATATTGAACATCAAGAAATAACTCGTGCTAATCCAGATGATTTTTGGGACATGTATTTAGAGTCCAAAAAGTTAATCCGACCAGAGGAAGAACAACGCCCTGATGGGGGATGGCTCTTGGATGAAAACAGTAACGAGATTCGTAATCGGACTCTTCCAGAAGACTTTAACAAACGATACCTATACGCCGCGTATGAGTGCATGAAAAAGTACGGCTACGGTGAGGGCCCTTTTAAGTATGATTACGTGCATGTACAAAGGATGCCAGACGAGACCTATCTGGTGCGAGGAAGTCATCGAGCGGCAGTACTAACTGTGTTAGGATATACAGAAATCTTAGCGGTGGTGATAAACTAATGCGTATTGCACTGTGTTTATCGGGACAAGCTCGCCGCATAACGACTAACTTCAATGCCATCAAGGAAAATTTGTTAGACACAACTGGAGCAGATGTCTTCTTTCACTTTTGGTCCACCGTGTCCGAGCAAGATGATATGGCCCCTTTAAAAGCAGTAGATTTATATCACCCTAAACAATATATCATAGAGCCTCAGGTAGTATTTGAACAGCCAGAGTGGTTTAATCTTCCTTCTATTCCTATAACGGCGACTAGTGAGGAAGGTAAAGATAAATATCAAAGAATTCGGAGTATGTTCTACTCTATTTGGCGGTCTAATGAATTAAAAAAAACTTATGAAAAAGAGCAAAATTTTAAATATGATTGTGTGATTAGAAGCAGAACTGACATTTTCTATGAGTGTCCTTTCGATATAGAAGAATTTAATAGTGCCTCTTTAGCCTTGTGGGGATGGGATACATGGCCTAAGCCTCCACATGGGCCTTCTTTTGGAGACTGGTTTGCTTTTGGTAGTTCAGAAATTATGGATAAATACTCAATGTGCCATTCCCATGTAGATAATGTTATAGAAAAGTGTGGACAGCTGCTCACTGAAAATGTATTTTATCGATACGTCTATGAAGAGGCTCAGTTTGAAAACATCAAGTATACTAAGATGTGTAGAACTACAAACCCCCGCCTACCAAGGGCAATAGATAACCGGAGAATATAATGTGGAATTTTGTTTCAAATCCCCTGGCCGAGCCGATCAAACAAGCTCCCGGGGTGAGGCATTCCACAGAAAAGCATTATTTAAAAGATTACAGAAAACAGTATTTGCGAGACAACAATCCAAGTACCCCGGAAACTTTGAGCATGTGGATAAACGAAATACTTTGTGAATTTGATCCCGGAAGTTCTCTTTTGATATTTGGTTCAGGGCACCCAATTCATGCAAATACTTATAAACGAGATTTAGATTTAGAGCGTATTGTTTGTATGGATGTGGTGGAGGAAGCAGGTGGAGGATTAGAGGCAGGTATTGAATTCTGGCCCCGAAATATTTTAATAGACGAAATAGAAGAGTTTGATTATATATTTTCGACACACACAATTGAACACTTTACCCGTGATGAGGTTATGAATGTGATTCTACCTAAATGTGTGAATCATGCTAGAAAAGCTGTTGTTTTCTTGATGCCTTATAAAGATATAGGCTGGGGCCCCGCCAAACCAGAAGGTCCTCATCTTTTAGAACTTTCGGAGAACGACGAATTAGCTGCTCAGGCGCTAAAATGGAGACGGGTTAGACATCATTTTCCAAACTATGGGATTGAACTTGTCCTTTGGTTTGAAGGAAAAGCCTAATGAAAGTAGCGGTTTGTTTGTCTGGGCAAGCACGCTTTGCTGAAGAAAATTATTCTGAAATTAGGACTAAGATTTTAGAACCTGCTGGTAATCCTGATATTTTTTGCTATTTTTGGAATACTGAGGATTCTCGGATAGGTACGGCCCCTAACACTGCTGTAAAACTTTACCGGCCCATAAGATATAAGATAGAGCCCCAGAAAATTTTTGATACCGCTTGGATAGATGATAAGCCTACAGTGGCTTGTGATAATAAAACCTTAACAACTGATCCAGAATGGTTATATTGGAATTACCAGCGGATATTGAGTATGTTTTATTCGATTAAACAAGTGAACGCTTTGATAAACGGAGTATATGATTGTGTTATTCGTTGTCGGACTGACAACACCTTTGAGAGAGCTTTTGATCTCGAAGAGTTCAAATCTGATACTGATGCTTTATGGTGTTACAGATTACTTCCGCGCCCGCCCGAGTGGAATTTAGGAAAGTTTAGCTATGGCGATGAGTTTTGTTTTGGGAATCAGGAAGTGATGAGTACGTGGTCGTCTGTTTATGATAATATTCCACAAATAATAGAGGCTTTGAACCTTGTGCGCCCTGAAAAGTTTTTGACTTATCATATCGAAGAACTTACGAACTTAGGAACGCTAGCTAAAGTTTCTAAAATAGGAGTTCCAGCCATTAAGAGGAATGAACATTCAAATGTAGTACTAGAAAGACCTGAGGGACCATGAATGAAAGCAATACTGTACGACTTAGATGGAGTACTGGTAGATGCTTGTGACTGGCATTACGACGCTCTGAACAGAGCATTGATGGCAGTGTGTGGCTTCAAGATTTCCCCTAGAGAACACCAAACTACATTCAACGGTCTTCCTACTAAGTCAAAGTTAGATCTGTTGAATAATCAGGGAAGAGTTGCTACAGAGGATTTCACTGACGTCAACGCCTTGAAGCAGCAGTTTACCATGGAGATTTTGGAGAATCTGACAATAGATCCGGGGAAGGTGGATCTTCACGAGAAGGTAGCCGCCTTGGGTATTGAGATAGCATGTGTTACCAACGCAATTCGTCAGTCAGCGGAAACTATGCTGAGGAATACCGGGCAACTAGACTATATGGAGTTTGTGATATCGAATCAGGATGTTATACATCCCAAGCCTTGCGCAGAAGGATATATAGTAGCCATGGTTCGTTTGGAAGTTCTGCCCCGAGACACCTTGATTGTAGAAGATTCACTTAAAGGAATTCAGGCCGCAGAAAGTACAGGGGCGTATGTCCTACAGGTCACTAATGCCACTGACGTTACTTGGGAAAGGATTGCGCAGTGTCTGAATTAATCAATGCGGAAAAGGCAGAGATCACTACGTCCCAGGAAGTGTATGATGCTTTCAACTCTTTCATATTCAGTTCTGATACAAAAGTGCTGGGTAAGTTGGTAGCCAGAGCTCTGATAGCTGCGGAAACTAAGGATGTGCCCGGAGATATTGTGGAGTGTGGAGTTTACAAAGGTTCCGGACTATTAACGTGGTTGAAGCTTAAGCACGTGCTTTTTCCTAACGCACTTAAGAAGGTAATTGGATTTGACTACTTCGATACAGATGTACTGTTGAACTCCCTTACTGGGTTGGATCTGCAGAGAATGGAGGAGCTATTTCGGGAGCGGGATTATCACCACGCTAGTGGGGCAGAACAGTTCCTACTAGATCAGATACATGCAGCTGGGTTTACAGCTGGTGATTTTGAGCTTATTAAAGGCAACGTTTCTGTAACTGCCCCAGAGTTTGTAGCTAAACGCCCGGGCTTGAAGATCTCAGTCCTATATATGGATTTGGATCTTGCAGATTGTACATACAATGCTTTGGCATCTCTCTGGCCACGAGTCTCTAAAGGAGGCATTGTGGTTTTTGATGAGTATGCGTACCATCAGTGGTCTGAAGCACAAGGTGTGGATAGATTTTTTGAAGACAAAAATATTGAAATCAAGGTTTTGGATTATCTATGTCCAACAGCATATGTGAGGAAGTAAAATGAAGATTGTAATCCCGATGGCGGGTTTAGGTTCAAGGTTTTCTAAAGTAGGATATAGTTTTCCTAAGCCTTTGATTGATGTAGAAGGCGTCCCTATGATCCAAAGAGTTGTGGACAACCTTAATCATTTTGATGCGGACTTCATTTTCTTAGTAAGCCAGGAACATCTAGATCAATATAATGTGGGGTCCCTGCTTACTACGATTACTAATGGGCGTTGCGATATTATTCCCGTAAAAGAGCACACCGAGGGCGCCGCGTGTACGGTGCTTCTCGCAAAGGATTACATCAACAGTAGTGAAGAACTTTTAATTGCTAATTCAGACCAGATCATACAGTACAACCCAAAGAACTTCAAGCTGATGTATGAACTGGGTCGGAATGCGGATTGGATCTGGACATTTAACGCCACTAACCCGAAGTGGAGCTTCGCCCGTGTTCATGGGCAACGTATCGTGGAGGTCGCGGAGAAGAACCCTATCTCAAATATAGCTACGTGCGGTGTGTATTTTTGGGATGCGGGGAGAGTATTTGTCATGTGTGCTGAAGAAATGATCAAACGGAACCTTAGAGTTAACGGTGAGTTCTATGTTTGTCCTGCGTATAACATAGCTATTGAGAAGGGTCGAACCGTGTACCCCTTCTATGTCGATAAGATGTGGGGTGTTGGAACCCCAGAGGATTTAAATGCATACCTCAATCGGACAAGATCGTAGGTAAATTATGAATATACTTATCCCTATGGCAGGTAAAGGAACTAGATTTTCTGCAGAAGGATATACAATTTTAAAGCCCCTAATAGATGTTAATGGGGCCCCGATGATCCAGAGGGTTGTGGAAAATTTAGCAATAAACAGTACTTATATATTTGTTGTACGCGAGGAAGATCTTCATACATACTCTTACTTGTATGATACGTTAGAATCCCTAACTGCCCAAAGTATTATAGTTCAAGATAAATATGAGCTTCAAGGGCAAGCCTCGTCTTGTTTGTCTGCTAAAGAATTTATTAACAATGATGAACCCTTGCTTATAGCTAATAGCGACCAGATAATGGGGTGGGATCCAGAGGACTTTATAAACCACGCTTCTAATAGTAATTCAGATGGAATAATATTGACGTTCGATTCCCAAGACACTAAGAACAGCTATGCAAGGTTGGATGAAGATGGTTTTGTTCTGGAAACTGCAGAGAAAAAGGTCATCAGCCCACATGCATGCTGTGGGGTTTTCTATTGGTCAAAAGGAAGATATTTTGTGACTGCGTTGGAGAGCATGATGAAGAAAAATATCAAGGTTAACAATGAGTACTACGTTGCTCCTGTTTATAACGAAAATATAGCTGCGGGATTGAATATAACTATTTACAAAATTGATAAACATTATCCCATAGGTACTCCCAAAGATTTGGAACATTTTCTTCGGGGAAAAAACTAAATGGAAAGATATAATATAAATGATACCACCCATGGGTGGTTTATTGGTGATTTTGATAAGGCTGTTCATCGTACTACAGATTTTGAAGTATCCTATATGCAACATCCTAAGGGAGAAGAGTGGCCCAAGCATCACCACAAGATAGCAAAAGAAATAAATTGTCTTGTTCGGGGCAAAATGTTGATCAATGGTGAAGAAGTAAACCGAGGTGATATTTTTATAATAGCGCCGGGTGAGAGCACTAAGCCTACTTTTTTGGAAGACTGCGAGTTAATAGTGGTAAAGGTTCCTTCTTGCCCTACTGATAAATATGTAGATGAATAAGGAGAGTTTTGATGGATTTCTTTCTGCAGCAGGCTGAACTTAATCAGCAAGAGTATATAATAGCCACCTACTATATTGAATCAGCCACAACTTTAAAGGACGCCGCTTGGAATTTGGCCATTGGTCAGAGCGTTGGCAATCCTAACATTAGAAATAGATGGGAAACAGATGCTCTTTTTGAAAGGCATTCTTGTAGAATTCTTCATGCTGAATCAGAGCTGGCTGGTAATAAAGGTGAAGTAAAAATAGCTTTTCCAGTTGTGAATATAAATGTGAAAGAAGATGGTATATCACAACTACTAGTTCAGGTTATGGGGGGACAATTAGATATCGATATCTTTACTAAATGTCACTTGCTACACATCGAGTTTCCCGAAGAAGTTTTACGCGAGTTTGCAGGCCCACGCTATGGTATAACAGGGGTTAGAAATTTTACTGGGGTTTATGATAAGCCTATCTTAGGAGGAATAATCAAACCCAAAACAGGCATGCCCCCCGAAGTGCTATTGGAAATGGTTCAAGAACTGGTAGAGGGAGGCGTAAATTTTATTAAGGAAGATGAAATTATGTCTGATCCTCTTTTTTGTTCTCTAGAAGAACGTCTTCCCCCTATCGTAGAATATTTGCAGAAAAAACAAGTTATATATGCAGCATGTATAACCTCTGATCCACCGTATCTCTTAGAAAGAGTTAAACGAGTTCATGAGCTTGGCGGTAATGCTGTGCACGTCAACTTTTGGAGCGGGCTAGGTGCCTATAAGGCAATTAGAGAGTTAGACCTCCCGCTGTTTCTGTTCTTTCAAAAGAGCGGTGACAAGATATTAACTAACGAGTCACATGATTTTCACATCTCTTGGCATGTTATTTGTGAACTTGCGGGACTGATGGGCGTGGATTTTATACATGCGGGCATGTGGGGTGGGTATTCAACAGAGTCTGACGACAACTTAAAAGACACATTGAAAATATTGCACAAACACGATGTTGTTCCTTCTCTCAGTTGTGGAATGCATCCGGGACTAATAGAAGCAATAAACACTAGGTTCGGAATAGATTACATGGCTAATGTGGGCGGCGCTATCCACGGGCATCCTGAAGGAACGCTTGCTGGAGTGAAAGCCATGAGGCAAGCAATAGATAAGTGCCCTTCGGAAGAGTACCAACATGCAATAGATAAGTGGGGCAAAGTAGACTGATGTATTTCATAGCGCACAGAGGAAACATGGAAGGGCCCTGCCCTGAGTATGAGAATAAGCCTAACTATATTATAGGCGGACTCTCTGCTCACTCTTGGCTTCATTGTGAGGTAGATGTCTGGGTAGTAGGTGGAGATATTTTTCTAGGGCATGAGACCCCCCAGTACCGAATTAATGAGGAGTTTCTAATTAATGCCCGTATCTGGTGCCATGCAAAGAATTTAGCAGCTTTTGAAAAGATGTTAGCTAATCCTCTTATCCACTGTTTTTGGCACCAAGGAGATAATTTTATTCTTACATCAAGAGGATATATTTGGACTTTTCCGGGCCGACCCTTGGCTGATAAATCTATCTGGGTTTTGCCGGAGGCTACTAATTTTAGTTATTCTTTTGAAAATATCCCGAAACATGTAGGGGTATGCAGTGACTATGTAACCCTACTCAGAGGAGATACTTTATGAAGATAGCTATACAGCCCATAGGTCCTGACTCTGGCAAAATTAATTCCTTCGGCGGCGGCGAGGCTCGCTGGAATATTAATGTGTATGACATTCTAAAACGAGAGGGTTATGATGTTCACTATCTAGCTCCCGGTCAAGATGAGGGATTTGATTTATATTTAGACACCTCCTGGGCGTTTTGTAAACAAGTAAAGTCAAAAAAACATGTTCATTTTTCGTTTGGAGATATGATTGGGGGGGCTATGCTTCCTCAGGCCCGACAGTTAGAATGTTTCAGAAAGGGAGGCTGCATTGTTTCTAATCCTTATCGAGTAGGTCATGATAGGAACGTTGCGCTCCGGGATGAGGAAAATGTAGATTTTGTGCCTGTATTTATTCCTATGCCTTTCGCAGATGTTTATAAGCCCAGTTTAGATACGCCTCCGTTTGATAGAAAAGAAATTGTATGGGCCACCAAAGGTTGTTTTACTCCAGCTTTTGAAGGAGACCCTGGGTATAACTACATACCAAACAATGCAGCCCTGACCTTGAGAGCTTTAGTTAAATTAAATCAACGTGTAGATTTTAAGATCAACTTTATTTTATCTCATCACCTAGGGGAAGCACACCCCCGCCATAATATCCCTGAACTTCTTTCTAAGTTTAAGGATGTAAATAAAGTTGAAACCGCCCCCTGGACTGAGTTACTGAAACTTATGGCGCGTTCAAAATTGAATGTTCCAATAGGAGGACTCCAAGCCAGTGTTATGGAGAGCGTATTTGCAACAAGTCTCCCTGTTCTCTATCAAGATTCTCGTTACTATCCCATAGTAGAAAGAGAGATATGCTTACTCCCCCCTGTTAGAGAAGCAACTGAAGATGATATATATAATGCTTTGGAAACATTTTGGTTTGATGAAAAGGCATACAAGAAAGCATGGGAATTTTATCAAGATTCTATTAATAGAGATCACACTACTTCTGGGTGGATGAGGAATTTCAAAGAAGCCCTCGAAACTATGGATCTATAAGAAAGGGTTTAGAGATGAAAATAGCAATTAGAAGTTATGGCGCGGTAGGTAACACACTCAATGGTTATGGCGGCGGCGAAGGTCGATGGACATCTAACATGGCTTATTTTTTACAAAGTGAAGGCCATGAAGTAGTCCGCTGCGCGGAAGGACAGGACCACAATTGCGATCTTTTTTTAGATGCATCTTGGGAACGGTGTCAGTACGTAAATGCCCCTGTCCATGTGCATCATTCTTTTTTTGCTTGTAATGGGGGTGCTCTTGAATTTCCTTGTTTACCTAGTGGGGATTGTAATTTGGCGGTGCCTCATCTCCGAGAGTGGGTCCAAGATCAAAATTGGAAAAAAACTCTTGCGAAGCCTTTTAACAATATCTTTTTGCCTGTGCCCTATCCTGACAACCTTCTCCCCTCTAACGTAGATGATGTAAGAGGCTTTGATCGTACGGAAATTCTTTGGGCAACCAAAGATATGTTTCATCCTAATTTTGAGCCGCAGACCCGGCCCGATGGGAGAGAGCAGGTTTTTATTCAGGGCGGTTTGGATACATTAAAAGCTCTTTTGCGATTACAAAAAAAGACCGAGTTTACAATGCATTTTTTGCTTAAAGAGATGCTAGATCAGGCGCACCCCAGGTTTGGGGTGCCCCAACTGTTGTCTCAATTTAGAAATAAACAGTTTTATGGAAGAGTTCTGTGGACTGATCTAATTTCAATCGCTGCCCGGTGTAAGCTATATGTTCCCGTGGGGGGTCTTTGGGGAAGTATTCCAGAAAGTATATTTACAAAAGGGCTTCCCATGTTTTTTTCGAGAAACTGTTGGTCTAATGAATTTGGAACCCTTCTACCGTTTCCTGAAAACGCAGATGAGCAAGACATTTATGAGGCTTTGGAGACCCTGTGGTTTGATGAAAGAGTTTATCAGAGAAATTTTGAGATTCAACAAATGTTGTTTGAGGATCATCGGACGGAGGGTTTGCGAAGAAATTTTAAGATTGCCTTTGAGCAGTTAGGATTATAACTATGCCTAGGGATGGAAGTGCTACATTTAGGGAGTTGAGGCTCCCCTTTGTTGAGATAAACAAGGCCTACCCAGAAAATTATAGCTTTAGGTGTGTTGAAGTTGGAGTTTTCAAAGGGCTGAATGCGAAGAAGTTTTTAGATGGGATGAATATAGAACATGCCTGGTTGGTTGATTGTTGGGGCCATTTTGAAAACGAACCGCAAACAGTTTCTAATCACAATATAGATAAAGATCCCGATTTTTGGAAAAGAACTTATGAAGAAGTCCAGGCCCTTTTTCAAACCTATTCTAATGTTACGATAGTTAAGGCCTGGTCAGAAGAAGCAGTTGATATAGTACCTAATGATTTAGATTTCGTATATCTGGATGCTGATCACACCTATGATGCCAGCTTGAAAGATATTGAACTGTGGTTTCCCAAAATTAAAACGGGGGGATGGTTGATGGGCGATGACTATATGTGGGATGGAACCCATCGCGCAGTCAATGAATTTGTAGAAAAACATAATTACATTTTACATTCGGGATCTAAAAATACTCAATGGTGGTTTATTAAAAATTACGATCCTGGGGAGAAATAGTATGAACATTATGAGATGTCCATTTTTATTTGCACAAGAATATTTTAAAGAAGTTCCTTTGGTTATTGCTGAAGTCGGAGTAGCGTTCGGAGATAATGCTGCTTTGGTTTATGACGGTTTAAAGCCTAAAGAATTTCATCTTATAGATAACTGGGAATGGGACGGCGCTTCTCGTGTTTCTCATGGGGCCATATCTACTAAAGATGAAATGTATGCGTTTGCAGTAGGGCAGTTAAATCATCTTCCTGGTGTTAGATTTGTCCCCACCACATCCAAGAGAGCTTCACTTTTATATCCAAAAGAGTATTTTCATCTGGTTTATATTGATGCGGACCATGAATATGAAGGAGTTCGAGAGGATCTTATCAGTTGGTATCCGAAAGTCAAACCTGGAGGAATTTTTGGTGGAGATGATTTTGATCCCTACCCAGGTGTTAAACGTGCAGTGGAAGAATTTGCACGGCAAGAACAACTAAAACTTTATGTAGGGCAGAGTAGAACCCAATGGTGGGTAATTAAGCCTAAAGAAGGGGAGTAATAATATGCGTACCGCAGATTTTGATGCACCTTATACGCCTGATTCATTTGTTAGTGTTATTGTAATGTCTTATACTCGACCTGACTTTTTAGGGGTATGTTTGCAATCGATTCACGAACATGCAGATATGCCTGTGGAAATTATAGTACATGATGATGCCAGCGGAAGAGAATTTGAGGCAGAAATATTCAATAAATATCGACACCTTTGCAGTTCTTTAATTTTTGGATCACCTGATCGTTTTAATATGGGATTAGCAGCTAGTATAAACCGTGCAGTATCTTTGGCTAATAGCGATTATATTATTTTGCTCAACGATGATACTAAGCTGCTCCGCCCTTGTTTAAAAATAGCTAAACAGTGGTTGGACGTTCCTTATTTAGGATGTGTAGGTATAAGTTCATCTGTGCCGAATTTTTCAACCCAGAATACTATCCCACATGACCAGAATGTAGGACGTTTGAATGTTTACAATAACGGTCTTGCATTTCAACTGGCAGCTCTTCCTGCAGGTGCGGGTGTTTTTGCTTTTCGTAGAAAACTTTGGGAGGAGTTGGGGGGTTTCGCAACTGCTTTCACTAATCACGGTGATACTGTTTTTCATCTTGCTTGTTTGAATGCTGGTTATTTTAATGCCTCTGCTATTTTGGATTCCGAAAGATTGGCAATTAATGTTGATCTTACTGAGCATAATACTTCTAATGGTACTGCAGGCAAAACCCCTTGGGATTGTTCTTACCCCCATTTGTTTAATGCGGGTGGGGAGATGGCGGTGATCAATCGAGCGAGAAATGAGCGGACAGTTATTGCAGGCCAGAAACAGTACCATGCTTCTTTTAAACCTGCCCTTCGGTTTGCTTGGTATCATGAACTATTTGAAAGGGGTTTTCTAGGAAATGGGGAGATAAACTGGAAAGAATTTGAATGTTTAGGTATAGATCGTTGGAAAGATACTATAGAAGCAGACCGCGATGCATGGGTCCCGGAAATGGCTCGAAGAAAATCAGTTGGCTGATAAAGACCCAGAGGATAAGTCAAAATGAAAAGGTTATATGTGACCGCAGGGACCCGTGTTGAATATGAAGGAGATAAACCAGAGGACAAAGGGGAATTCCTAGCGATCGATTGGGAAGCTAAAAAGATTGTAGGAGTATACAACGCAGACTCCGGCAAAAAAGTTGAGGTGGGAAGAAGCCGCGGAGCCTCCGGCATGGCGTGGCATGATGGCCGGATCTACATTGCATGCCGCCGCGGCCTTGTATCTATAGACCCAGACACCTATGAAGAGGTTACCAGGCCTGAGACAATAGGTGGGGGTTTCCACGGTATGAACTCTGATGGACACACTCTGTGGTTAACTGCCATGAAAGAAGATGCCCTCCTGGCGATTCGGGAAGATAAACTGCAATCCATTATTTGTACCACCGGGTATGGGTTCGATAAGCCCCCTGAGAAACAGACTACTGGTATTAATGCTGTGGGGTTTTCCCCTTCCGGGGAAATGTTTTTGATGTATTCCCACAGGCACTACCTGTTTAACTGGACCAAGCAGACAGCTGTATTGCCGGCAGAATGTAAAAATGCAGCACATGATGTTACTTTCGTGGATGAAGACCACTGTTTGTATACGCAATCTGCCATTAGAAAACTCTGGAAAATCAATGTCAGAACAGGCAGCCAAACATGTGTTGTTGACCGCTCCTCTTTGTATAACAAGGGGGGGTTTGAATATGTCAAGTCAGGTTGGCTTAGGGGAATTGCCTACGATAAAGGAAGTAATAGAGTTTTTGTAGCATCTGCCCCAGGTAACATCCTGGAGTATAACGCATCCACGTGGGAAGAAGTGGATCGATTTACATTCACAAAGAGACCGGAAGCAAGTCCATTTAACATTATATTAGATCCGCGAGAGTGGTAGTCGTGCATAAATAAAATATTTGGGAGAACAAATAAATACCAGTAGACAACCTTGTGGCTAAGAATACAATAGCGCACGAAGCTAGAGAACCTATTAAATGGAAAAAATGGCCTACTATACAGCCGGACGATTACCATGCTGGTCAGCTTTATGGAAATAAAGCGGGCGACTGTATCACATGGAGAAAGGGAACGTACGTTGTGAGGCCTTATTTAAAATATGCCACTTCCAAGTGGGAACAGGGCCACATAGATGTGTATGAAGTCCTATTTGATCCTATGAAACATGAGGCTATAACCATTCTTGAGTTTGGAGTTTATTATGGGGAAAGCATGCATTATTATCGGGACTTCTTTACCAATCCTGACGCTAAGATTGTGGGTTTTGATCACGAACCTACAGAGTTTTTTGGAGGACCCCATGGATGTCCCTATGTATGGCCTGGTCGTCACAATGTTTTTCTAGAGAAAGGAGAACAACAAGAGCCTGAAGATGTCAAAAGAGTTTGTGAGAAACATGGACCATTTGACATAATTGTAGATGATGCGCAGCATGATTATCCGTATCCAACAGAAGACGTCTTTCGTATATGCTGGCCTTATGTTAAAGAGGGGGGTTTTTATTGTATTGAAGATGTTGATTCTTCTAGGACTAAACACTTGTTAGATGAGATAGTGGTCAAGAATGAGGGGAAAGGTATATCTCTTCACGGAGGATATCGTGGTTTTGGCCCCCGGGCCGGTTCTGGTGCGCTTCTGATTTTAAAGAAAACTAAGAACAGGATAACGGGTTTGGATGAAGTCCTGACGGAAGACTAGGGGGGATTGGAATGATTCAACAAGGTGAAGCATTAAGGAATAGGATCTTTTTTATTATTAAGGAGAATCCTGGTATGGTTCGAACTGAGATTCGAGATCAGCTAGGACTTCCCAACAACGTGGTTACTCCCGCTATCAAAGAACTAATTGATCAAGAGATGGTAGCGGAGGGCCAGCCCCGGCTGTCTAAGACTACTAACAAACTCGGAAAACAGTTGTATGTTGCTGATGATTGGGCAAAGGAAATTGACGCTCAGAATAGAATCTTCGAATAAAGGACGGAGCGATGTCAGCCGAAAATAAGGATAAGAGTGCAGGAGAGCGCGTCCTCGAGCATCGAAGATTTAACATCCTTGCTCTCGACGGAGGGGGTATTAGAGGTGTTATTGAAGCAGTGGCCCTTGATCGTCTAACAGCAGAATTTCCGAAGCTTCTACAAAATGTGGATTTGATTGTGGGTTCTTCAACTGGGGGTATTCAGGCCTTGGGTTTAGCCGCAGGCCAAACAGCCCCAGAAAATCGAAAGAGTTATCAAGAGATTGCAAAGGTTGTTTTTGCTGATAGTTCCCTGGATGATTTCCGAGATTTATGTAAGTTGGGCGAGGCAGACTATAGTATCAAGAATATACGTAGGGTTCTCCAGTTACAGTTTGGGGATATGGTTCTACGAGATCTTGATAAGAAGGTGGCCATTACAGCCTTTGATTTGGATAGCGGCCCGGATTCTAAGCATCGGGCCTGGAAGTTAAAGGTATTCCATAACTTTGCCAACGGCGATTCTGATGGACATGTGCGGGTAGTTGATGTGGGATGTCGAACTAGCGCAATACCTGCTTACTTTCCCACAGTGGAGGGATACATAGGCGGAGATGTGGTGGCTAACAATCCTTCGATGGTAGGTATTGCCCAGGCCCTGGATAGCAGGGGACCCGCAGCTACCTTTGAGGGTATCAATCTGCTCTCCTTGGGGGCAGGGCTTAGCGGCCGTTGGATTAAGGGTAAGAACCACGATTGGGGAATCCTACAGTGGGCACCCCACATTCTGTCCATGGTGTTGGAAGGGTCAGTTAATATGACCCACTTCCAGTGTAATCAACTGTTGGGAGAGAGGTATTTCCGAATTGATCCTCTGCTTCCAGAGAAACTATCTTTAGATGCTTGGAAAAGGATTCCAGATTTAATTGAGATTGCAGAAGACGTAGATTTAGAAAGAGGTTTAAAATGGTTAGAGAAACATTGGAAGTAGACAATATGGCGGTATGGCGGGTTCTTAATACGGATGGGAAGATTAAGCCCGTTCTTTCCTCATGGTATACTGGACACAAGGAAGAAGATTTCTTGACGACTAGAACTTTTGGCACAAAGAGGGAAGTTGATGAGTGGCTGAAAGAATTTTGGCAGGCGTATTGGCGGCTATGTTAGATGGTCAAGTTTGCTAATTTTGATGGCGCTGATGGGACTGTAGTAGTTTCTGGGTATAGAGGCGTGGTAGAGGAACGCCATCGTTCTGTCTCTTTTTGGATCCGCACTACACAGAAAGACTTAGCAACCATCTGTTATTGGGGACCCAAGCTTAATACTGGTCCTGCTGACAAAGAAAGACTTGGTATTCAACTTCCAGATACAGTAGTTTCTGGGCTGACAGACGGATCTCAGAGCAGAGTTCGATTGATTGGTGGCTTCATAGAACTCTTTGGTAGAGGTACAGGACGTAAGAGTGCTTTCAAGATAAACGATGGGACTTTTCATCACATAGTGTGTACCTGGAACCGGGCAGATGCTGCCCCTGGGCACGAAGATTTCCAGGTAGCCAACATTATCATAGACTCTCTCATAGAGAACGGGAAGGGTTTTGGTAAAGGAAATCTACTTACTTTTCCTGATGGAACGGTACATAGCAGCACCGCTGTCTGTACTCCGGAAGATGTAGAGATCATCATTGGGGCCCGGCCTGCCATTGGTACATCGGGAATAGAGTTTACGGAGCATTTTCAGGGAGACTTAGACGAGTTCGCTGTATACAACGACGTAATGAGCAGTGGAACTATCAGTGGGGCCTACAACGCTGGGGTACCAGGAGCGGATCTCCTTTCCTTAGGCCAAGTACCTGCTCTTCAATTTTGGTATCGAATGGGAGATGATCCCGGAGATGTGGCACCGAGTGGTACGTTACCGCCTGGTACGTTCTTTGATCAGAATCCTTTCACCCAGAGACATGGGGTGGTATCCTCAGGAGTAACAATTTCGTGAAAAGGTTGACCCGAGATGAGTATTTTTTGGCAATTTCTAACATCGTTGCGGCCCGGGCTACTTGTGATCGCCTTCATTGCGGCTGTGTACTTGTACTTGACGGCGAAATTGTAGCGACTGGATATAATGGTGCCCCCTCAGGCTTGCCAGAATGCGATGAGGTGGGACATCTCATGGTGGAGGGGGATGATGGTCGTCCCCATTGTAAGAGGTCTGTCCACGGGGAACAGAACGCTCTGTACCAGGCTCGGAAGAGGCACCGCAATCTGTTGGGGGCTGTCGCGTATATCAATGCAACACCCTGCGAAATATGTCTCACAGAGCTTCTACGTTGCGGTGTAAGACGAGTTGTTTGTGGGTCGGTATATCGGAGCGCAGAGCGGGTAGAAATGACCGTACGGCTCGCTACAGCGTTTGGCGCTATTGTGGAGTACCAGCCTATGCCAGATATTACGCTGACTTTTGGTACGGAGGTGGAAGATGTCAAGAAAATCAAAATATCCCGTCTGCCCTAAGTGTGGCGGTACCACTATAGAAGAGCAGACTAAAGGTCTTATTTTTCCACCTCCCAAGGGGCACGACCACGACCCTAACAAGAAAATATGCTATGGCTGTGGACATGAATGGTTTAAGATCTGTCCTGCTTGCGCAGCAATAAACTATGTCCTTAACTCGGGGTAATATTACTACTGCCGCCGCCCGTTTTACCGAGAACCTGCTCCTAGAGCATACGGTAGCGTTGGGGGCGGATGGTGTCCTTATAGTACTTTTGGGCTTTAGTGATGCTGTATCCCCTCCTGGTTCTTTCGTTCCGGCGAGCGGTATCTATACAGCGGAAGTTACTTACAGCGGTTTTGCACTAACTTACACGGGCTCAGTACAAGTCCGTGGAGCCAGAGAAGATCCTTATTTAGCGGCCTATATTTTGACCAGCCCAATCACTGGTTCTAATCCTATAGTGGTGGATATTGGTACTGAGATTAACGATCTATTTGTGGCAGCTATAGATTATCAAGGTGTGGATCAAACTGATCCGATTCTTGCATTTGCTGTATCTTCTACAGCAGATCCTAACTTTAACCTGGGAGGGGTAGGCCTTCAACCTACTGCCACTGGGCGGGCGATCACCGCCTGCCTGTGTCCAGAAACTAACGGCATCCATGTGGGAGGTTCAGGACAATTGGATCTGTTCAATGAGCAGGAAGGGAACTCTCGTTTTTCGGGATTTGAAAAAGAAATACCAGGGGGCGGGTACTTCCCAATGACTATCACCAACCTTGCGGACTATACATCTGTATCGTTGAGCGTGGCTTTGAGGCCCGCATAAGGAGAAGTAAGATGATGAAAATTATAGCGTTAGCGTTGTTCTGTTTTGGCCTAATTTTAGCAACCCCAACTGCTGCGGACATTCCGACTGTCAATGCAGATACTATCCCGGCAATGACAGGTACTATTGTTGGTTCCCCCCTGGCTTGTAGGGTGCCAGAGTTGAACTCGGAGTCCAAGGCCACTCTAAATAGATGGCGTGAGCTCAATGCTAAGGACGCTGCTGGAACCCTCACTGCCGAAGAAAATAGAGAAGGAGGCGAGCTGTCCATTCATCCCGTTGGGATTAATCCCGAGACTGGAGAGTTAGTTTTAGGGGGAAAGTGTGGCGCTCTTCCGAACGGACTTCCGGTAACGGTAAAGTTGCTTGATGGTTTGGATTACTTTGTTCTCGCTACTGATGGGCAAACGTACATCCTAAAGGCCCCGGGATTCAAACAAGATGACAATTAAGACACACTTCTACCCAACTCGGGTTGTAAAAAGGAAGAAATGAGGATATAATTGTAATGGCAATAGGCCTATTCGATTGGTGGGAAGAGAATGCTACTATGGAATTCAACCAAGAGGATGTCCGTGTCTATGACATGGATGAAGAGAAATATCTCTTTGTTGGTCCGGTTATGTATGCTAGTACCACAGAACGTAGTTGGTACATTAAAAACGTCATGCCCTACGCTAAAGGGAAGTGTCTAGAGCTGGGTCTAGGTCTGGGCGTAGCCTCTAAAGTTATTCTAGCTAGAAAAGACGTTACCCACCTTCTAACTGTTGAGATTAACGAACATGTCATAGGGGCTTTTGGTAAGCCCTTATTGCGTCACAATATTCTGCATGCGGATGCCACAAAGTGGGTGTGCGGATTCCCCGTGCTTGAGCCAATGTATGACTTTATTTTCGTGGATCACTACACTTTTGAAGAAGAAGAATTAGAATCGCTCCAGTGGTTGGGCACAGCTCTGTCATTCCTGCTAAAGCCTGGTGGTAATATGGTCTTTTGGGTTGATGAAAATGCGTCAGAAGAGGATCAAGAAACGATCAAGAAACTATGGATCTTGAATTAAACTCCATCTATCAGAGAGACTGCCGAGATTTTATGGATCAACTTGAACCAGAATCTATAGATTTGGTAATGACCTCTCCTCCTTATGCTGACATGAGAGATTATATCAAGATTCCACCAGAAGAATATGTAGAGTGGTTTCTACCAATAGGGGACAGAATCCATAGAATTCTGAAAAAGAATGGAGTCTTTGTTCTTAACATTCGTAATCACATTGTTAAGAAAGCAAGACTCCCGTATGTATATGAACTTGTCTACAAATTGTGTGATAAATTTGATCTTATTGAAGACATGATCTGGGATAAGGTCAAGGTTTTACCTAACTCCAAAGGCAGGCGGCCCATGGATATGTGGGAGTTTGCTTTAGTTTTTGGTAAAGGCACAGATGTTACTTGGAATGCAGATCAAGTAAGAACACCGTATGGGGAACGAACCCTGCAACGGTACAAGACGGATGTTAAAGTACGTTGGAATTCTATTAGGGAGGACAGAGGTAATAGGAAGATCGAACTACACCCACTAGGTGCGTATCCAAAGAACATAATTCGG
>Ga0114923_10000208_pt1 | contig 47704 bp, 63 predicted proteins | sample SumtaG_FD_89578 | JGI IMG/M metagenome (GOLD analysis project Ga0114923, IMG submission 89578) | Deep subsurface microbial communities from Indian Ocean to uncover new lineages of life (NeLLi) - Sumatra_00157 metaG | ecosystem: Environmental > Aquatic > Marine > Oceanic > Sediment | place: near... | reverse complement strand
TCTGAAAGCTCTAGTAGTTCCTCTTCTAGTGAGAGTAGTTCTTCAAGTTCTGAAAGTTCTAGTAGTAGTTCTAGCTCTGAAAGTTCTAGTAGCTCTTCTTCAAGTGAGAGTAGTAGTTCAAGTTCTGAAAGCTCTAGTAGTAGTTCATCAAGTGAGAGTAGTTCTAGTTCTTCTTCTAGTGAGAGTAGCTCTTCTAGCTCTGAAAGCTCTAGTAGTAGTTCTAGCTCTGAAAGCTCTAGTAGTTCTTCAAGTGAGAGTAGTTCCTCATCTTCAAAAAGTTCGAGCAGTTCAAGTTTTGCATTAGTTGAAGGCATAGGTTTATATTCTGGAAGATTAGATGAAGTTTTACTTCATTCTGGAAGATTAAATGAGGTTTTACTTTATTCTGGAAGATTAAATGAGGTTTTGCTTCACTCTAGGAGACTAAATGAGGTTTTACTTTATTCTGGAAGGCTAGATGAAGTTTTACTTTATTCTGGGAGAATATAGTTTTTAAGGAGAAAGTTTATGGAAGAAAAATTATATAAAAATACTGAAGGATTGCCAGTAATTATTGATATGGGAGAGGATGTTTCTACTGCCACTAACATAGTATTACATGTTACTAAGCCTGATAGTACTACAACTACGTGGACAGGTGCTATTGTGTATAATACAAATTATTTTAAATACACATTGAAAAGTGGTGATGTAGATCAGGTAGGTCCATATAAAATTCATCCTCATTCTACACTTGGAAGCTGGACTGGTTTTTGGGAAACAACTTCAATAAGGGTATATGATGAATATGAATAAAATAATAAAACATATATTTTTATACAGGATTGAGACTTCTGATCAGGGAACAAAGGGGCTTTGGGTAGCTCCTGGTTTCTTTGCTAAAATATTAGAGTTGCCTTGGAGAGATAATAAGCAGAATATTTCTTGTATCTCTGAAGGAGAGTATTTATGTAGGTTCAGAATATCAAAGAAATTTGGGGCAGTGTATCATATAACTGATGTAGAAGGTAGAACTTGGATTTTGACTCATGCAGGTAATCTTGCAGGAGATAGAGATGAGGGATATGAAACACATTCTTATGGATGTATTTTGATGGGGAAATATTTTGGATTTTTACGTGGTCAAGTTGCAGTTCTTTTGTCTAGAATAACTTTAAGGAAATTTGTTAGAAAAATGAATAAGGAAGATTTTATGTTGCATGTGATTAAAACTTATTAAGGAGGTGAGAGATATGATGGATATCTTAGGTTCTATAGGATTAGGTGCTATAACAGGACTTGTTGGTCCTATTGTTACTGGTATTACTAACTTCAAAATGAAAAAACTTGAAGGGCAAATACGAGTAAATGAGTTAAACGCTGAGAGTGAAAATATGAGGCTCGAAGCAAAGATGAATATGGAAGTTGCAAAAGAAAAGACAAGAGGAGAAGTGGAAGTTGCAGAGCTTGATGTTTTTAAAGAATCTGTAAAACAATCTAGTAAGTCGCTATTTCAAGAATCTTACATGAAAAATTTAATGAGTAATAAATATACTGCTTGGGTAGCTGCTATTATTTCTTTTATGTTTGGATTTATAGATTTTTTGAAAGGTCTTACTCGTCCTGTATTGACTTATTATTTAGTGGGAGCTAGTACATGGGTTACAATAATGGCTTATGAAATACTTAATAAAGCTGAAGGAGCTATAACTACAGAATGGGCACAAGGGATGTTTGAACAGGTAACTCTTACAATCGTTTATCTCACAGTTAGTTGTGTCGGCTGGTGGTTTTGTGACAGAAGGGTGGGTAAATTTATGAAAGAACATTTAGAGGGTAAGAAGTAAAAAGTTGGAATAATGATAATAATATGAAAAGATATCCTGTTGTGAATGATAATTATGTATATGTTTATTTAGATCCTAGAAAGCCTGGTAATTATTCTTTTGGTGGTTTTAGTTTTAATTTTTTACCATTTTATATTGGCATGGGACATGGTAGTAGAATACACAGTCATTTAAAAGAAGCTATATGGCATAGAAATGATAAAAAGAAACTAAATAGAAAAGAAAAGCTTATTAGGAGATTGTTAGGGTTAGGAACGCCTCCTATAATAATTAAATTAAGTAAATTTTTATATAGAAACGAAGCTGTTATGTTAGAGAAAAGACTTATTAATTCTATGGGTAGAGTAACTAATGGTGATGGGTTTTTGCTAAATATGGCTGAAGGAGGTATAGGTGGGAGAAGAGATGTTAATATGAGTGGTAAAAATAATCCATTTTATGGTAGAACCCATACTAAAGAGGTTAGAAAGAGAATTAGTATAGCAGCTAAGAAACAGGGGGCTCATGGTATTACTTCAAAGATTAATTTAAGTCTCTATAATTTTTCTTCTACTCCTGAAGGAAGAAAGTTAAAATCTAAATTGTGGTCTGGAGATAAGAATCCTGCTGCTATTGCTAAAAAGGAAGGAAGAATGTGGAATTTAGGAGATAATAATGTAACAAAAAGAAAGTGTGTTAGTCAAAAAATAAGGAAAACTAGAGCAAATAAGAATCCTGTTAGTAGAAAAATGTTAGTTTGGTTAAAAAATATTGATGAAGATAGAATTAGGTTGGATTTTAAATTAGCTAAAAGATTTAAAGACTATAAATGGTTGGTTCTATTTGTTTATGATTTAAGAAAAGTAATAGCTGCATTTGAACTTAAGTTTAAAGTTGAGGGAATTGGAAATAATAATTGGATATTATGTTTAACATAGTTTTTGCAGATCGACGGGTGGCGAAGTTCATGAATAAACATTTAGAAGGTAAGAGATAGAATAAATATGTAGAAAAAAGTTTTGGTGTAAAATTACGCTTGCTACCGTATACAGTTTTGGGTAGTGGGGAAAAATGAGAGGAGTAGTTGATGAAAAGGCAAAAGAAAAAACAAAAGCAGCATAAGTCTATTGAAAAAAGAGCTAGAAGAAGAATTAATGCTGCTGAAAAATCTTGTGATATTCTTAAATATATTGATTTTAAAACATTTACTCAACACAGAATAGAACTTGCTCATAAACATATAAATCATGAGAGAGTTATAGATAGCCTGTCAAAAAATGTATCAAACCTTATGGATATTACCTCCTCTCTTTTAGATCTAATATCTAGTGTTTCTAATGTACCTTCAGAAGCTATGTATGAGATGTTTTCTAAAATTTATGAAGGTAAAAAGATAATTAAATATGATGGTTCTATTGAAGGTAAAGTTGTTTCTAAAGAATATAATTTAAAGGGAGGTGTATGATGAGGTTAGTTGCCATTAATAGTAGTATAGTGTATTCTACCATTGATGATCATCGTGATACTATAGATAAGGATAGATTATATGTCATGCCTGACATTTTAGTAAGTGAACTTGCTAATGTCTATGGTAAGGGTATTATAAATAAAGATACAAATTTTGAAGAGGTTTATAAGAAGTATGATGGAAGTTCTTTGGATAATAAAAGTTTGTTTTGTTTTAGAAGTGGTGGTATTGGTGATTTGATGTTTATGCTGGTTGGTATACAAAATGTAAAAGAAAAATATCCAACTTGTAAAATTATAAGTGGTTCTACGAGAGTTAATAGTTTTATTTTTAAAGCTAGTCCATTTGTAGACGATATTATTTTTACTCCATATCCGTATGATTTAATTGAAGATATTGATTATCATTTATATTTTGAAGGTATAATAGAAGGAAATCCACTTGCTGAACAGATAAATGCATATGATTTATTTCTTCAATATTTTAATTTAGATTACAATAAAATTAGTGGAAAGAAAAAAATACCAGTGATGAATATTAGTGCTGTTGAGAGGAAATATATTGAAGAGATATTTGTTAGACTAGATATAAATATAAATGAAGATATTATTGTGGGAATACAAGTTAAAACTTCTTCGCCTATAAGGAATTATTCTCTTGATTTAACTAATAAACTAATATTATTATTGGCAAAACGTAACATAAAAGTCATATTGTTAGGTTCTTCGACTGATGGGTTTGATCTTACTTCTAAAATGAAAAATATTGATTGTGAGAATGTTTTTGATTTTACTAAGTATTCTACTTCTATTGATAGGTTTATGAGTATAGTAAATTTTTGTGATATTGTTATAGGTGCTGATAGTTCTGCTTTACATTTGGCAGGGGCTTTTGGTAAGTATATATTAGGCTTATTTGGAGCATTCGACAGTGATATGAGACTCAAATACTACAATAATGCTATAGCTTTGCAGGGCGTTACAAATTGTAGTCCATGTTATCTACATGGAAATATTCCATGTAGAAATTCTTTAAAAGATGGAAGTTCAGCATGTATGAATCTGATAAAGCCCGAACTAATTGAAAAAGCTTTGATTGATAAGCTGTTACCACTAGTAAAAAAAGGATAAATATATTGTGGTTAAGAAAAAGGAAAAGACTATAAAAAGATTTCCTATAGTTGTAGTGCCAAAATTTACTTGTGAGTTTTGTGGAGCTACTCATAAAAATAGAAGTGGCATTGCACAACATGTTAGAGGAGTGTGTGGAAAATCTTATTTAGAGAAATATAATAATAAAAGAAATTTTCCATTTAGAGCTAGATATTGTGTTGATTGTCACATTAATATAGATAGTAATAGTGAAAATGCTACTAATCTTAGATGTCGTTCTTGTGCTGGTAAAGCAAGTGAATATAATTATTTGCATCCAGAAGTAAGATGGGGTAAGAAAACTTGGGAACGATTCAAAAAAGAAAGGGCTAAATGGAAAGGTAAAACTATAGAGGAGTTGTTTGGTAAAGATAAAGCCAGAGAAATACGTAAGAAAGAATCTAAGAAAAGAGGTAAATATGAAGAATATATGGGAATAGAAAAAGCTAAAGAAGTAAAGAAGAAAGTAAGTGTTGGTAATAAAAAATATATGTCTGTGAAGAAGAATAGAGATAAAATAAGCGGATTAAATAACTATAAAGGTGGTAAAACCCATGTTGAGGTCTTTGGTAAAAAGAAAGCTAAAGAAATTTCTAAAAAAATAGGGGATAAGTTTAGAGATAAAACCTATGAAGAAATATTGGGTCTAGAAAAAGCTAAGAAAAGGAGAAAACAACATTCTAGAGAGTTTAAAAAAATGTGGAAGTCTGATGAATATAGAAAGTTGTTTTCAGAACTTAGAAAAAAAATGTGGAAGTCTGATGGGCATAGAGATAAAATTATGAAGACTAAAATTGAAAACGGAACGATGATACCATATGAACTACGACCTGATATGGAAAAATATTATATTCAGGTTGATATACATACTAAAGAATCTCTAAAAAAATATTATTATATAGTTAATCCACATAATAGAACTATTGGTAGGGGATTATATCAATTAGATCATATATATTCAAAAGTAGATGGGTTTAAAAATAATGTTGATCCAAGATTTATAGGAAATGCAATAAATCTACAAGTAATAAGTGAGAATGAGAATTGTTCAAAGAATAGACGAAGTGACATATTTTTAAGTGACTTGAAGAAATATTTTATAAGAGAACCAGTTATAATGAGAAATCCAGCAATAATAAGGAACTAATAATAATGGTAAAAGTGTTCTTGACCGTCCGAAATAGACTTAGCTTGACATCTAAATGTATCGAAGCTCTTGAGAGACATTCTAGGATTGAACATCATATTTATGTTTATAACAACCTAACCAATTATATAGTTGATGAACATTTTAAATATTTCTGTGATTTATATAAGAAAAGTCGTATAGATCAAGTTGTATTTAATACACAGTCTTCTACTTTTAATGCATTTAGTAAAGCTGTAGCATGTAATCAATTTGGATTCAATCATGAGCAAGATCCTAAAAAAGATGAATATGATTTTTTATTGTTTTTAGATAATGATGTAATTGTGTTACCAGGATGGGATATTACTTTTAAGAAAGCTTGGGCTGATGTTAAGAAGAATAAGCTTAAAAATGTCAAAGTTATAAGTCAAGCTCCAGGCGGCATAATGAAACGTGCTAAGTTGTCTGTAAAGATAGCTGATGTTGAAGCTTCTGTTGGTAAATGTGGTGGTTCTGGTTTTTGGTCTATTAAATCTGATTTTTTTAGAGATATAGGATATTCAAAGGTTAAACTTTTGGTAGGTAGAAATAAGGGACATGATCAGCATTATTGGAGAAAGTTAGATAAAATTACTGGTAGTAGTACTTATTCTCTTGCTTTGCATATAAAATTAGCTTTACATGCTGGAAGTATTTACGGTTCAATATGTAATGTATTGACATCAGGTAATGAACAGTCGAAAAAAGATGAGAAGATGAAATTTAAAAATATTGAAGAGTCTGTAGGAAATATGAATTTTGATGAGTTTTTTTCTGTAATATGTAAAGATAAAAAATGTGGAATATGGTAAGATGAATATATTAATTGACGTCGGAGAATTTGGTTGGTCAGTTTCTAAAGTTGCGCCTTATTTTAGAGGATTAGCAACTAGAAAGAAAATAGATATATATGTGATGAGTTATTGTAATAGATATCATATATATAGTGATTTTCTTAGTGGTTTTGCTGAACTGCCTAAAAAATATGAGAATTATATACAAAATTGTTTAAGTTTTGTTGGAATGAATAATAAAATTGTTAAGAATTTGCAGCATAGATGTAGAAAAGTTTTTAAGTGTCGCAATCCTAATTTCTTTCTGCCTTGGCAAATGTGGAAAGAATGTGATAAAGGTGCTTCTAGATGGCTTGGTAGGGTTTTTTTGAAGTATACTCCAAGCCCATTATACACTGGATTTGTTAAAACCTTAGTTAGTTTAGATAGTAAATTTATTGTTATAGTACCTAGACATAGAGATTATAGTAGTAAATTCAAATATATAAGGAGGCGCAATTATGGTTATCATAGATGGGTGAAGTTAATAGAACTATTACTAGATGTTGACGAGTTTAAAGAATATAAAATTGTGGCTATTGGTCATCCTGATAGTAGTTGTAGTATAAAGAGTTTTGATAGGTTTTATGACCTTACTCAAGTTCATGTTGCAGATTATTCTGCTTTTACTATTGCAGTTTTTTCTAATGCTGTGATGTCTTTGGGTACTCAGTCAGGTGGAACTGTGTTAAGTTTGCATTGTGGTGTTCCAACATTTCAGTGGGGACATGAAAGTAACAGGCATAAGATAGGAGAGAATGTGCATAATGTTCCATCTGAATTTTATGATACTGAGAATTATGATGTTGAACCAAAGGTTTTAATTGAGGTGATTAAAGAATTTTGGACAAATACGAGAGGAGGATGATATGAAAATTATTTTTGATGCTATGAATTGTGGATTGGGTAACAATGGGGGGAGCTTAACTGTTATTAAGTCGGCTAATGCTTTAGTTAATTTAGGTCATGATGTGACTATAGTTGATACTGGCAAAAATCAACATACATGGACTCAATTAGAAGCAAAACATTTGATTGTAAAGTCTGTTGATGAGGTTCCTATTGCTGATATTGTAATAGCTACTGGATATCACACTGTTAAGACTACTTTAGAAATGCCAGAGCATTGTGGTTTAAAGGCGCATTGGATGAGAGGCTGGGAGCTTTGGCAAATGTCGGAGGATGAAATAATTGAGAAAGTTTTAGATGTACCAACTGTTAAGTTTGTTAATTCTATTTGTCTTAAAGATAAATTACTTGAGCATGGATTTGATTCTTATATAGTTAGACCTGGATATGATTTTGATGAACTATACAACAAAGATATGGTGGATGATAATATTTGGCTTGGTGGGCTGTATAACACTAGACATAAAACTAAAAGGACAGATTGGGTTATTGATTCTGCTAGAATTTTGAGAGAGCAATATGGCAATGTACGTTTAGTAATGTTTGGAGTTAATAAAAATCCAAATATAGAGGATATTGATTTTTATTTAGAGCAACCTAAATATAGCCGTAAGAATGTGTTATACAATATAGCTGATATTTGGCTTTCGGCTACTGAATTGGAGGGGTTGCATATAGTTGCTGCTGAAGCAATGTTGACAAAGTGTCCAGTTGTTGGTACGGATACACCTATGTCTGGAATGCAGGATTATCTTATAGATAATGAAACAGGTTTGGTTTCTAGGAACAATTTTAATTCTTTTGTTGAATGTGTAGAAACTTTGATGCTTGATATTGAAAAGAGAAAAGAATTTGGAAAGAATGCTAGAGAAAAAGTTCTTTCATTGGGAAGTAGAGAAGATAATATGAAAAAATTTGTTGAATTGATGGAAAGTTTATGTTAATTATTTTATATGGTGGGATTTCTGATAAAGCAAATTGGAAACATCAGAAGATGATAGAGGGTGATGCAACTTGTGGTTATAGAGAATATGCAAAAAATTATGGCTGTATAATATATATGACTCTACAGAGTGTTAAGGAGCCTTGGGAGCATAGTATTATTAGGCCAAATGATGTTGTAAGATTTATAAAACGATATCCTGATGCTATTGTTTGGTCTGTGAAGCATAATGTAAGAAAAGATAATGAGATTTTGTCTAGCATTGGTAATAAGAAAGTATATTATTCATGTAATTCAAAAAATATGTATAATAATTTTTGTGATATTAGTCTTGTTGATACAGAAGAAAGAATTAGAAAAAATGCTAGATTATGGTTTAAAGGTAAGAATCCTGAAGTGTGGAAACCTGGTAAACAAGAAAGAGAATTTGATTATTTATTAATAGGAAGAAGGGCTGATAAAAATGAATTATATTTTCTTAATAATTTGAATAAAGTTAAAGAAAAAAGAAAGATTTTATGGATAGGTGGAAAGGAGTATGAGAAGAAAATAGTTACAAACCATGAAGTTGTTTGTACAGATTTTATTAGTCAAGATGAAGTAAGAAAGACTATTCCTATGGCTAAAGTTGGTATTTTGTTTACAGAATTAAAAATTGAAGGATTCCCACAGTCGTTCATCGAAATGACGATGAATGGGATTCCAGTTGTTTATAATAAAAATGCTCCGAGAAATAGATTTTATTTTCACAATGGAAATAGTTTTGTTTGTTCTAAGAAAAATATGATACGGGCTGCTGAAGTCTTGTTAGTTGATAGAGATCCTGTTAGGTGTAGGAAAATAGCGGTTGATAACTATAGTTTAGAGAAGTCTTATAAAAGGATATTGAAATGCATAAGGTAGTAACAATGTCTGATGCTAATTATTTTAGTTGTGGTAAATTGTTTCTTGAGACGAGAAATAGAGTGAATGCTGATTTTGTGCTTTATGGGCCTGATTTAACTGATGGTCAAGTTAGTGTCTTAAAGAGTAATGATATAGAATATGTTGAAATTGACAGTTTTTTGTTTAGAGCTCAAATGCAATTCTTAAAATTTAGTATTGTTATTGATGAATTAATAAAATGTAGAAAAGTTACTTTTGTTGATTTTGATACTTTTTTTATTAATGATTGGAGTCGTGTTTTTGACTATAATTTTGATTTTGGTATAACTGTTCGTAATGATTTGGTTAAGAAGAGATATTTAAGAGCTTATGCTAATGGAGGTGTTATATTTGCTAAATCTCCCTCTCGTAAATTAATTACATTTGCTAGAAAAATAATTTTAAGCGGAGATAGTAAGTTTTTGCCAGAGTATGATAGGATATGGAAAACTCTTGAGATTGGAAGACCTGAACATAAGACTCATTATAGAACTACGTTGCGTTGGTGGGTTGATCAGGTATTTTTATCTTCTTTAGTTTTAAAACACTTTGAGGATTGGGGGTATTGTGAAGTTGGATTAGAACCTATAGTTTTTGAATTTCTTGGAACAAATATAGGACTGTTTGGGTGTGATTATTATAATCTGGTTGAGTCTGAGCCAGTAGTTACTGATGAAAAAAATGTTTATATCAGACATCTAAAGTCAGTTGGAAGAAAGATATTAGGAATGGATATAACAAAGGAGAAAAGATAAACGATGGATAGAAACAGGTTAGTTGTTGGATATAATGTTGCTGGGATATGTAGTAGATTAAAATGTTTGTTTTCTGCTATGAGAATGTCTGATAATTATAGAATTATTTGGGATACAAATCGTAATCTTGGTTGTTCTTTTAATGAGTTATTTGAGAACGAGATTAGTTTGGAAAATACTTTTCATACTGCAAAAAATGTTCGAGAAAAATTTGGAGATAATTGTTATTTTTCATGGAGATTTTTGGTTTTACCAGAGGATAATATAGATTATAAGAGAATTGATTTCATGTTTAATAATACTCCAGATGTGATGAGGAAAATATATTTAGAGAAGATAAAAATTTTAAAGCCTGTTAAATATGTTCGTGATCAAGTTAAAAGATTCTCAAAGAATTTTGATAATAAAACTGTTTCTGTAAGTATTCGTTCTTGGGTTTATAAGTATGTAACTGAAAAGGTTAGGGCAAAATCTTTTAATCTCAATAATTTTATTGAGGCTATGGACAAAATAAAAAATGATACATCAATATTTTTTGTTACATCTGATAGTGATGAAATTATTGAAGAACTTAAAAATATTTTTCCCAATAAGATTATTAGTTTCCCTAATAGAACACCTAGAAATGATTTGCGAAGCCATGCTGTTGAAAGAGGGCAAGACATGTTGATTGATCTATTTCTTGGTGGTAAGAATAAAAGATTTATTGTATCAGTACCTAGTGCATATACAGAGCTACAATGGTGGTTTGGTGGTTGTTTGAGTGATGTGACGAAAATTAAGGCTTTTTGAATTATAAGGTATTATTGAGATGGTTGATGAAATAAATTATGATAAATGGAATAAATATAGTATAGGTGACATTAATTGGGTTAATGATCGTATAAGTCATTTAAGTAAGTCTAAGTATGTAGAATATATTGTAGCTTCAGATTTTAAGAATATACTTGAAATTGGTGCAGGTGAGGCTATAGAAGCTCAAGAGATTGTGAAACACAAAAGTGATATTAGTTATACTATACTTGATGTGTCAGATTTATTTCTTGAAAATGCTAAGAATCTGGGTTTTATTACTGTTAAGGGTGAAATGCATAATACTGGATTTAAAAATAAGGAGTTTGATTTAGTTTATTTATGTTGTGTGCTCGAACATTCTCCAGATATTATTAGTACTATTGCTGAATTGAGTAGAATATCTAAGAATTTTTATTTAACTATGTTTAAGTGGAGGATTAAGACAGGTGGGCTGGAGTCTGGATATTGTGGTAAGAAAGGATATTTTTCGACTGAGTTTAATATAAGTATGTTATTTAGACTAATTAAAAATTATGGTAACATAAAAAATTTATTTGTTTGTACTAAAGATAATAAAATTGTTGAGTATTATAAATATTTGATAGAATTAAAGGGGATTGACTTGCATAGAAATGGTAACTATCTAACAATTATTGGAAGTTTTAAGGAGTAAGTCATGATTATAATGGATTTCACTACTACTGCTATGGCAAGACCTGATATAGTAGATCAGACCTATGCTTCGTTTTCTGAAAATTTAGATGGAATTGATCTTAAGCAATGTGGTTTGTTTATTAACGTAGACCCTATTCCTAGTGATGTTGATAGAATGGAAGTTATAAAAGTTGCCAAAAAATATTTTGGTGAAGTTCATTATAATTTTCCAAATAGACCCAATTATACTAGGGCATATAATTGGATTTGGAGTAATGCACGAACTAAATATATTTTTAATTTAGAAGATGATTGGGGTCTTTTGGAAGAAGTTTCTGTACCATACCTTTTGGAATATTTTGGTGAATACCCTGATTTAATGGAGGTTGCTCTTAGAGCTTATACATATAGCTATAAAGCATGTCCTACATCTCCTAGTATTATGCATGAAAGATATTATAAGGCTGTAGCAGGTAAGTTGGATGAAAAATTTAACCCAGAGTGTCAACTTAGAGGTAAAAATTTTGGTATTGAAATGCCAGCACGTTCTCTTGGAGTTTCACCAAAAGGAAAGATTATAGCTTATCCTGATAAAAGAGTTATACTTAAAGATCTTGGTAGAAATTGGTTGGAGAGGTCTAAATTTGCAAAGCCTAATGTAAGTAAAAAATATTTTACATCGTGGGTAGTTAAGGATAAAGATCATTTGGATGAACTTACGGTTTTAGCTAACAAGTTTGAATGTGATAAGGGCAGTATTAATCGTAACTATACAAAGATTTATAATAATTATTTTTATCCTATAAGAAATGATCAATTTAATATGTTAGAAATTGGGTTATATAAAGGTGCGTCTGCAAAGATGTGGACTACTTATTTTCAGAATACTATATTATATAGTATTGACATAATTAAAGGAGTGCCCAAAGATAAAAGACTTAAGGTTTTGGTAAATACAGGTAGACTTAAATATTTTAGAGCAGATCAAACTTCTGTTAATGAGATGTCTAAAATGTTTGATGGTGATAAAGTTGTGAGATTTAAGATTATTGTTGATGATGCTTCACATATGGCAGAGGATCAACAATATTCTTTTGGGTATCTATTTCCATTTTTATTGGATGGTGGGTTGTATATTATAGAGGATTTGCATTATAGAAGAAAACATAATAATAAGTTTAAAGTTAGAGCAGATAATACAATTGATGTTTTTAAAAGATATAAGCAAACTGGTAATTTTGAGAGTAAGGTTTTGATTCCAGATCAATTGGAATATATAAATATGTGTATAGATAAAGTTGACATATATGATGACAAAATAGTTTTTATAAGAAAAAAGGAGATGAAGTAGGTGAAGATAGATTTTTTTACATTTATAGGTAATAATTCTGCTAAGTATGCTTGGTTTTTAAAGTATACTTGTGAGAAATTTTTAAGTGGTAAGCATAAGATTCATTGGAAGTGTATTAAGTCTGTTGGTTCTAATATGCTACCATTTGGATATGAATGTGTAGCTAGATCTGAAGATAAAGGGCATAATTCTATGAATCATGCTGCTGCTATGAATTTAGCTCAGAAATATGTGGAGCATGATTATGTAATATTCATAGATGCCGATGTGGCAATTCTCTATAAGGGGTGGGATGATATTATTGTTAATGAACTAAATAATTATGATTGTTTTGGAGCTAGTTATGGGCATGGTATGAAATATGTGAATTTTCCTACTGTTTATTTGTTTGCCTTTAGGTCTTATATATTAGATAAGATCGAGTTAGATTTTTCTCCTGAACTTATTGAAGGTGATGAGTCTGTCTGTAGATATATAATACCTAAAGAAGAGTCTGAATATTTTGGCAAAGAAGAAGGTAGTGTTCTTAAATGTGATACTGGCTGGAAACTTCCTTTGATTAAAAAAGCTGGATTTACTGGTAATTCTATGCCTATGGTTCTTATGACATCAAAAGATAGCCAGTTGCCATTTGAAAGTATAAAACATGAAGAATTTTGCTTTCAGAAGCCTTCACATATGTCTGAATGGCATTATAATGGTAAATTGTTTGCTACCCATAAACAAGCAAGTAGAAATCATCCTTTAGATGGTGAATGGGGTCAAGCTTGGAAAAAGAGAATTGAATTATATATAAAAAGTATGTTATGATTTCACATGATTTGAAATGTATATTTATTCATCCTAATAGAAATGGTGGCAAGTCTATAGAGTTGGCTATATGGGGAGTCAACCCGTCTATTGGAAGTGCTGATCATAGAAGAATTTATGATTGGCAAAGAAAGTTAGGTGAGAAGGTTTTTCAAAGTTATTTTAAATTTGTATTTTGTAGGAATCCTTGGGATAGAATGGTTTCATTATATAGTTATTATAAACAAGTTAGTAGAAAGGGGCGTAAAGGAATATGTTTAAGTGATTTGAAATCTTTTGGTACTTTTGTTAGGGCTATAAATCCATATGATTCTTGTTCTCCTGTTCCTATTCAGATTTCGTGGATTAAAGGAATGGATGGTAAGCCTTGTATTGATTTTATTGGTAGAATGGAGAATTATGAAGAGGATTGGTTATTTATATGTAAAAAATTAGGAATTAATAGATGTCTTCCTCATATAAATAAATCACGACATGATGATTATTGGAAGTATTATGATAGGTATTTGGGAAAGAGAGTTGGAGAATTGTATAAAGAAGATATTGAATTTTTTGGTTATTCGTTTGGAGGAGTGAAATAAATGAAAGTGCCTTTTGGTAAAAATGATCATGTTAAATTTGTTAAGTCAATTGCTATTGGTTTAAAGAATGCAAAGGCTTTAAATAGGTATTTAGAGCTTGGCATTAGAGAAGGTCCATGCTTTAATGTTGTTGCTCCTCTTGCTGAGGAAGCTTATGCTGTTGATTATAAAGATTGTTATAAATATATTAGTGAAAATAATAATCTTATTTGGTATCATGGCACTACCGTTAGTTTTTTGAAAAACCATGATAAAAGTAAAAAATTTGATTTAGTTTTTATAGATGCTGATCATAAACATGAATCAAGTTTAGAGGATTTTAATTTAGTTTTTCCCCTTGTAAATGACAATGGATTAATTCTTTTACATGATACATATCCTACTTGTAAGAAATTAACTGTTGGTTATTGTAAAGATTCATATAAGACCGCTGATTATATAAGAAGAAATTATTTTAATAAATGTGAAATAGTTACTCTTCCTTTTTATTATGGCATTTCAATTGTAAGAAAATTAGATAGGCAATTATTATGGATGAAGTAAGAAGGAAAATTTATATTGATTGTGGTGCTTGGAGAGGCTATTCTATATTGGCTTTTAAGAAGCATTATGGAGATTATTTTGACATGTATGCTTTTGAATGTCATCCAAAGCTTAAGAGGGGTTTAGAAAATTTGAGTCGAAAAATGAGACCAAAGAAATTTAATTTCATTGATAAAGCAGTGTGGATTTGTGATGAAAAAGTTCATCTATATCCTGGTCCAAAAAGGAAATCACAATCAAGTTCTGTTATGTTTTCTAAAAGAAGGAATGTTTGTAAGAATAATCCAGTTATAGTTTGTGCGATTGATTTTTCTAAATGGATATTGGATAATTTTAATAAAGATGATTATATTATTTGTAAGATGAATATAGAAGGTGCTGAATATGATGTGTTAGAAAAAATGCTAAAAGATGGTTCTATAAAATATATTAATAGGCTTTATGTACAATGGCATTATAAAAAATTAAAGGACTTTTCTGTTGAAAGGCATAATAAAATAAAAGGTCAAATAAGTAAGATAATAAAGTTATTCGAATGGAATTTTATTGATATAGATGAAGGAAATCCATTTGTATGAAGAAGATAATATATACGGTTTTACTTGGAGATTATAAACTTAATGAGCCTGAGTTTATTAATAAGAATTGGTCTTTAATATGTTTTACTGATAGGGATATTGTTAGTGAAAATTGGTCTATTATAAAAGTTGAATGTAACGATTTAAAGAAAAAGTCAAGAGAAATTAAGATTAGGTGTAATGAATTTATAGATTTTGATATATGTGTTTATATAGATGCTAAGTTTACAATTAAATGTAATCTTGATGAGTTTGTAAAATTAAACTTAAGTGATGGTACAGATATTGCTGTAATGAGACATAGAAGAAGAAGTTGTGTGTATGAGGAGGGTAAATTTTGTATTAAAAACAGAATAGGTGATGGTGAAATTATTGCAGATCAAATTATTTCTTATTATAGAGATGGTTTTCCTAGAAATTTTGGATTATATGCACCAGGGATAATGATAAGAAGAAATTCTTTGGAAGTTATTGATTTTATGAAAATGTGGTATAACGAAGTTAAAAAGTATAGTTATAGAGACATTATAAGTTTTTCATATGTTTTGTGGAGAAACCCCATTAAGTTAAGTGTTATGCCTTTCAAAAAGACATATAAGGAGTTTAGATAATGTTTTGTGATTTGACGAGAAAAGTTAACATTAATAATTATGAGGAAATAGTTGTTAATATCAATCAGATAAAGGCGCAATATAATCCAGACAGGTTTAAATTTTGGAAACTTGTATATGAAGGCCATGAGAAAGAAATACTTAATATGTTATATTCGCCGCATTACAGATTTTTAGATTTATATATAAAAAATAAAGGTGAAATAAGTAATATTGTTTGTGAAAGTTCTTATTATATACTACAAAGTTTTTATGGTAGAAGTTACGAATGGATAATGGATAAGATTTTTAATTTTATTAATCTGTTTCATGATATATATTTTGATGGGTATAAGGATAGAATAATTATTTTGAATAAGCCATTAGTACAAAATAAATATAATACTGGATTTGAAATATTTGAGGGACATCATAGAGTTGCTTGTTGTTTAGCTGCTGGTATGATGAAAATGTCTTGTAAGTTGGTATGTCATGAAAACTATTAGAGATTTATGTAGAATAGAAATAGAAAGAGATGCTCTTATATTATGTACGGGGGCAAGTATAATAGATAGTACAGAGCAAATACATGGGTTTGTTAGGAGAACAAATCCATTTGTGATTGGTGTAAATAATGTGACTAATTTTTTAATACCTGATTATCACTTGTGGACTAATTGGAAAAGATTAAAAACTTTTGGTAAGAATATTAATATTAAATCCAAACTATTGTTAGGTTCTGGTATACCTTTTGAGTATATTAAGGAAGTAATTGGACTTAGGGATTATTTTTTGATAGACTATATAGAGAAAGAAGATGGAGTTTTTAAAGAAACAATGCCGATAAAATATAAGGAAGGTAAGATTTATGGCTTTTATAGAACTGCTGGATGTTTAGCCATAATGGTTGCTCATATAATGGGGGCTTCACAAGTTAATATTGTTGGTATGGATGGTCTTACTTTTCACAAACGCAAAGATGTATTTTTTGGTAAGAAATCTCAGCGTTATTATGATAAAGGATATACTACCCCTGGTGGTTTTGATTGGGAGTATTGTGTTAAAATTGATAAGATTGTTAAAAGAGTTTTACATAATTTACGAGAGTATGGAGTAAATTTTAGGATTTTAACTCCAACTATGCATAAGAATTTTTATGATGGAACTGTTCTAGGAGGGTAAATTATGACAGAAGATATTCATATGATAGAAATAGAAACAAAATTAGGTAATATAAGATTTTATTGTCCTCCTGGAAAAGTAATTCGTAAGCGAGCAATAACATTATTAACAAAGGAGCCAGAAACTATAGAATGGATTGATACTTTTGTAAGTGGTGATGTGCTTTGGGATGTAGGTGCAAATGTGGGTTGTTATTCCTTGTATGCAGCGTTAAAGAAGGGTGTAAAAGTTTTAGCTTTTGAACCTGCTGCTAACAATTATTATATTCTTAATTTTAACATTGAAAGTAATGGAATGGATGATAGGATATCTGCGTTTTGTATTGCTTTTAATGATGTTACAAAAAGTGATTTGTTTAATTTATCTAGTTTAGAACATGCAATGTCTATGCATTGTTTTGGAAGTAATATTGTATTGCAGGATAAGAAGTTTGAGCCAAAGTTTAGACAAGGTATGCTTGGGTATTCTATTGATGACTTTATAAAGCAATTTAATCTTACTTTACCTACACATATTAAAATTGATGTAGATGGCAATGAGGGTAAAATAATAGATGGTGCAACAAAAACTATTTCAAATAAGAGAGTTAAAACAATACTCATAGAAATAGATACACGTAATACTTTATATAGTGAGAAACTTATTAAGAGTATTGAGAGTGCTGGATTTGAGCTTTGTGCAAAGAGACATGCTGATAAATATGATAAAGGTCCATATAGATTTTGTTATAATCATATTTTTATTAAGATATAAAGGAGGCAGTTATGATTTTTGCTTTGTTATTAGGTAGAGAAGGTAGTGCTGGTTTTCCTGGAAAGAATATTTATCCTATACTTGGTAGACCGTTGATGATATATCCTATGATGGCAGCAGAGAATTCAAAATATATTGATGAGTGTTATCTTTCTACTGATTCTGAAAAATATAAAGCTATTGGTCGTTCTCATGGTTGGGATATTATTGATAGACCTCCTGAACTTGCTACTAAGGAGGCATTGGGTGAAGATGCTTTTGTACATGGGTATAAAGTAGTTAAAGAATTGTTTGATGGAGAAATTGAATTAATTGTATTATTATTTTGTAATGCTGCTACTATAGTGCCTGGTATTATTGATATAGGTATTGAAATTTTAAGAAAACATCCTGAATATGATTCAGTAGTAACGGCTTCTTGTTATAATATGTGGAGTCCTCTTCGAGCGAGGAAAATTGACAAAAATGGTGTACTTACACCTTTTGTTCCGTTTGAAGTTTTTGGTGACCCAAAAACTTTAAACTGTGATCGTGATTCACAAGGAGATGTTTGGTTTGCTGATATGGGCCTATCTATTGTACGTCCCAAATGCCTTGAAAATATAGATGAAGGGTTATTACCGCAAAAGTGGATGGGACGCAATATTTATCCACTTATTCAATGGGGAGGTTGTGATATAGATTATAAATGGCAAATTCCTGGAGTAGAATTTTGGCTAAATGAGCATGGTTTTACTGAAACAAAAACTCCATATGATTTTGATGAGTCACATGATTAAATCAGTCCCTAATTCTAATTTTACTTCTCTTGGAGGAAAATCAGTCCATGAAAGAAGCGATTTGAAATATCGTGAGTATCGTAGACAATGGATTGAAAATCCCAAGAAATTTATTGTTGGTGATTTTCCTCTGAATTTAGATATCGAAGTCACTAATAGGTGCAATTTAAGATGTACTTTTTGTGATAAACTTCCTTTGCTCAATAAGGATCAGATTGGTGATATGAGTTTTGAATTATATAAGAAAATTATAGATGAGGGTTGTGAAAAGGGACTTAGTGCTGTTAAATTGAGCTATCGTGGTGAACCATTACTTCATCCTCAAGTAGTAAAAATGGTAGCTTATGCGAAGCAAAGAGATATATTGGATGTTTATTTTAATACTAATGCAATGCTTCTTACAAAAGAAATGAGTTTAAGTTTTATATATGCAGGATTAGATAGAATTTCAATTTCAGTTGAAGGTATTGATCCAGTTGTATTTGAGAGAGAGCGTAAAGGTGCTAATTTTGCTCGTATATTGCAAAATATTGATACACTTATTGAACTGAGGGAGCAAAGAAATTATGGTGATTATCCTAAAGTTAGAGTTCAGACTGTTCGATTACCAGGTTTGGATTTAAATGAATATGTAGAGTTTTGGCAATCTCATTGTGATGAAGTAGCTGCTATTGATTATAAAGATGTAAAAAATCGTAATATGCATTTGATTGATAATTATTGGGCTTGTCCTCAACTATGGCAGCGTATGACTATTGAATGGGATGGTACAATTATGCCCTGTAATAATGATGATTTCAGATATCTTTCGCTTGGAAATTTAAAAGAAAAAAACATTTATGAATGTTGGCATAATACGATTGTAAAATGGGCTAGAATACTTCATGAGAAAGGCATGTCTCATCTTTTAGAGTCTTGTAATGGTTGTCCTTGGCGAACAGCCCAAATATTAAAAGAGGGGGGTAAATAAATTGAAGAATGTTAGAACAGTTCTCATAACTGGTGGTGCTGTAGGTATTGGACGTTCTATCGCATTGAAATATGCACTCAATGATTGGAATGTTATTTGTCATTATTTTTCTTCTCACGAGAGAGCTAGTTCTGTCAAACATGAGATTAATGATATTGGTCAGCGGTGTAGTCTAATACAGGGCAATTTATCTTCAATGGAGGATATAGAGGATTTTATAGAGGAGATTAGGTATATTAAAATTGATGCTTTAATAAATAATGCTGGTGGTTATGTTTCTGAGAAACATTTTACTAATCTTAGATATAAGGATTTATTAGAGACATTTACATTAAATATATTTGCTCCAATATTAATTTCTTCACATGTATTTATTAATATGAAAGAAAGTAATTTTGGACGCATTGTTAATATTAGTTCTATTGCAGCAAAATATGGTGGGTCTAGAAGTTCTTTACATTATGGATGTTCAAAATGTGCTCTTGAAGGATTAACAAAAACATTAGCAAAAGAAGGTGCTGATTATGATGTTCTTGTTAATACAATACGACCAGGGGTTATCGATACAAATTTTCATTCGAAATATCCTAAAGATATTGAGACTCGTATTGCTATGGTTCCATTGAAAAGAATAGGCACACCAGAGGAAGTTGCTGAAGTAGTATATTTTCTTGGCAGTGAAAAAAATACCTATATAACAAATGAAGTTGTCACTATATCAGGTGGAGAATAGATGAAAATTTTATTTATTTATCCTAATGAAATGATGCTTAATCCTCCTCCTGTTAGTATTGGTATCTTTACAGCGATTTTAAAAAATGCTGGATTTGAAGTGGCTCTTTTTGATACAACTTATTACCAAACTTCTTCAACAATGTCGGATAAGGCAAAAGAGACTAATCTTCAGGTTCGTCCTTTTGATTATGAAGAAAAAAATGTTTCACTAGAAAAAACAGATTTATTTGGAGATCTTCAGAATAAAATAGAAACATTTTGGCCGGATCTTATTACAATTTCTATACTTGAGTCTACATATGTACAGGCAATTTCAATTCTTGATATAATTCAGCATTATAAAATTCCTGTGGTTGTGGGTGGAGTTTTTCCAACTTTTGCACCTGCTCAAATTCTTTCTCATCTGGGAGTTAATTTTGTTTGTATAGGCGAGGGTGAAGGTCCATTATTAGAACTTTGTATGAAGATGAGAAATGGTGAAGATATATCAAAAATTAGAAATTTTTGGATAAGAAAAGGCTCTCATATTATTAAGAATAGAATTCGTCTAGTTGTTAGTCTTGATAATCTTCCTTGTCCAGATTATGATCTTTTTGAACCAAAAAGATTTCTAAGGCCAATGGCAGGAAAAATCTATCGAACTGTTTCAGTAGAGACCAATCGTGGCTGCATATATAGTTGTGCTTATTGTAATTCTCCCTCTCAATCGAGACTATATCGTGAGCATAAAGCAGGAAATTTTTTTAGGAAGAAAAGTATGGAGTGTATACAAAAAGAACTTCGACGGTTGATTAATCTACACGATGCAGAATATGTTTATTTCCCTTCAGATACATTTTTATCTATGACTGATAGAGAATTTAAGCAGTTTATTGAAATTTATAGTGAGTTTAGACTTCCCTTTTGGATTCAAACTCGTGTAGAGACTATTACTAAAGAAAAAATGTTGGAGTTAAAGAGAGTTGGATGTCATCGTATGTCTTTGGGGATTGAGCATGGAAATTTTGAATTTAGAAAAAAGGTTCTCAAGAAAAATATTTCAAATGAAGCAATTATTAAAGCTTGTAATATCATAGCCGATGTTGGAATTCCTTTGACAGTTAATAATATTATAGGTTTTCCTGATGAAACTAGAGAATTAGTGTTTGATACAATTAATATAAATCGTCAATTGGTATTTGATACTACTAATGCTTATGTTTTTTCGCCTTTTCATGGAACGTCATTACATAGAGTTTGTTTGGAAAAGGGGTTAATTTCTAAGTCTCAAGTTACTAAAAATTTGACAATTGATATTGCTTTAAATATGCCTCAACTTCCAAGAAGTGAAGTTGAAGGATTGAGAAAAACATTTGCTCTTTATACACGCCTTCCAAAAAAGTATTGGCCTAAAATAAAGAAGGCTGAAGGAAATGATAAAGAAGCACAAAATATTTTTAATGAACTAAGATCGATATATATTAGTAAATATTTTAGTTAGGGGGTTTATTTTGATTAAGATACTATATAGGCTAATGACAATGGAAGAGGGGGATATTAAATCACGTCTTATTAAGAGAGGTATAAAAATTGGGTATCCAGGTGTAGAAGGAGTTATTCTTGATACACGACCTTTTGATATAGGGCAATGGCCTGGTTTGAAAGTTATTTCTCGTGTTGGTGTAGGGTTAGATAATATTGACCTAGAAGCTTGTAAAGAAAGAGATATAGAAGTGTTTAATACGCCCTGTGTAGCTCTAACTGTGGCTGTGGCTGAATTTACTCTAATGCTGATTTTAAGGCTCTTAAAAGGATCTTTGCCTGCTAGAAATCTAAAGAGGATGAGTGTTGGGATTATAGGTTATGGTAGGATAGGTTGTTATTTTCGTACGTTGATTGGAGATGTATTACATTGTGGTGTTATGGTTTATGATGATGATCTGAATATTACATCACACGCTAAAGGAGATTTGTTAGAAAATTGTGATATTGTAACTATTCACGTCTCTGGTGATGAGTGTGTTATTGGCGAAGAAGAATTAGAACTAATGAAAGATGGTTCTTATCTTATAAATACTGCACGACGTGGATGTATTGATGAGAAGGCTGTTGCTCAAGCTTTACTTAATGGTAAATTAGCTGGATTTGCTTCTGATGTGAACTATAAAATGTTGTTGAGAAGTCACCATCAAAATGTTATTTTGACATCACATGTTGCAGGAGCAACTTTGGAAGCTAGAGAAGAGATGGAGGAAATAGCAGTAGAAAATCTACTAAAGGGTTTTAAAGATGTCTAAGAGAGTAGTAGGTGTGTTTGGTGGTTCTGGTTTTGTTGGTAGTCATGTTGCTGATGCCCTAACAGAGGCTGGATATGAGGTTGTTATTTTTGATTGCAAAGAATCGCCTTATTTATTACCTGGACAAAAAATGATTATTGGTGATATACTTGATAAAAAAGCTGTAGAGGATTTGGTTAAGGATTGTAATATTGTTTATAATTTTGTAGGTATAGCAGATATTGGTGAGGCTGATCAAAACCCTATAGAAACAGTTAAGATAAATATATTAGGAACTACATATGTTCTTGATGCATGTTATAATGCAAAGATAGAAAGATTTATTTTTGCAAGTTCACTTTATGTTTATAGCAATACTGGATCTTTCTATAGAGTTACAAAACAATCATGTGAATTGCTTATAGAAAATTATGGTAAGGCTGGTTTACCTTATACTATTATTAGATATGGTTCTCTATATGGGCCAAGAGCTGATTATAGAAATCCTATTTACAAGATTTTAAAACAGGCACTTGTTGAGGGTAAAATCACTCGTATCGGTGATGGTGAGGAGGTAAGAGAATATATTCATGTTCGGGATGCTGCTAAAGCAAGTGTAGAAATACTTTTTGATGAATATTTAAATCAACATGTAATTTTTACAGGACATCAGCAAATAAAAGTAAAAGATTTGCTTTTGATGATAAAAGAAATTCTTAGTAGTAAAATGGATGTGAAACTAGAATTTTTATCTTCTGCTCCAACTCATAATTATAATATTACTCCATATTCGTTCACATCAAAAGTTGGTCGAAGATTTGTAGGTAAGTACTACTTAGATCTTGGTCAGGGTATTCTTGATTGTATGTATAAAATACATGAGGAGTTGAATTTATAATGAAATCTTTAGCGGATTTTTCAGAAGAGTTCGAGAAGCAGGAGAATTCAACATTAGTGTTGGATTTTGATGGTGTTATTCATAAAAACTCAAAAGGTTTTCATGATGGTACAATTTATGATGATCCTGTGGAAGGAACTAAAGAAGCACTTGATTGCCTATCTAAAAAATATACATTGGTAATTTCTACATGTAAAGCTAGTAGTATTAGACCTTTAATAAAAGGTGAAACTGGAATTATATTGGTTTGGAAATGGTTAATTAAACATGGATTGGATAAATATATTTATGAAGTAACAAGCGAAAAAGTTAGAGCGGCGTTTTATATTGATGATAAAGGAATTAGGTTTACTACTTGGGAAGAAACATTGAATGATATTGATAGATTTGAAAGAGGATCTTGATAGTAATTTAATTAAGTTTTAGGGCGTTTGCATATAAGTGTAGTAGTGCTATAATGGATGGTATTTAGATATGAAGCTTTTGATGTTAAGGGCTGAAATAAGTGATTTAAATTTTAAGTATATGATAAAAGATAAGATTGAAGATGTTGATGATTTTTATGTGTTGCTTATCAACGAATTGTTGGAAAAGGAGTTTATTGATAGTGCTGAAATATGGTATTGGGGAAAACCTAGTTTTAATTTTACCTATGAGTCTGGGTTAAGAATGAGATGTTTTGAGAGTTTTAATTCTATTGATAATTCTATTGATTTTGATATTATATTTGCCAGAGGAGGCTTTCTGGAGTATGTCCCTGTTTTGAAATTATTTAAGAATGCTAAAAGAATTTATTATGGTGCTGGAGCTAGATTTTCTCCACCTGATGGACTTGATTATGATCTTATATTGACTGATACTATTGAAAGATTATCTATAAATGAAAGTAAATTTCCTAATTCAAAACATAGGTTGTTTTTGAAAGGATATAAGCCACCTAAATTATTTGATGTGGTAGTTAAATATTTTGATATTTGTAACGTAACTAGTATACCTATAAATAAAGGGCAGGAGGTATTGGCTAAAGCAATAGATAAAACTGAGCTTAATTTTTTGAATATTGGTGATTATAATATGGATATGGCTGTGTTGTATGATCCTATGAATAGTATTTTTACTGGTAGTATTGAAAGAAATGTGGTATTTCAACATATACAGAACTGTAGGTTAGGATTTGTTGGTGCTCATGCAAAGAGTGGGAATCCTAGAGTGATAGTGGAATATATGGCTGCTGGTATTCCTATAGTTATGCTTGATGATATAAATGTTGATGTTAAGTATATTCCAAATTTCTTTTGTACTGTAACTAACCATAAAAATCTTAGAGATACTATATTTAATGCTCTTAAGAAGAAGTGGGATACTGGAACTATAGTTAAACACTTTGAGGATAATTTTACAATTGAAAAGTGTGCTGAAGATTTTGTAAGACATATTAGTTTAGTTAGAGATTAAATTAGTTTCTTCTGTGGTCTTGCCAACCGTAGAAGAGGGGTGCCGCTAGTTCCTCCTCTCAGACATGTGGTGCCCAAATCCTTACAGAATATGCCCAACTGTAAGGAATCACGGTTGAGAGGGGTTTCGGCCCCTCTCAACTTCATATGTAAAAATATAAAAGGAGGTATTATTGAATGAGAGTAGAAGAATTTAATAGAATTGTTGAGGAGACACTTGGAAAGTGTAGGATATTATTAGATGTTAAAGAGAAAGATTATTCCGGTGATATTGATAGATTAGAGCAATTTAAAATTGGTGCTGCTCTTGAAGAACATTCTCCACAAGAGTCACTTCGTGGTATGATGACTAAACATGTTACATCTGTGTATAGTTATATAAAGAAAAGTGCTAGAGGTGAGAAGATAAGTATAGAACAATGGGATAAAAAGTTATTAGATAATATAAATTATTTAATATTATTAAGAGCATTAATGATAGAAATAAATAGTGCTGTTGAGGATACTAATGGTAGGAATAGATAATATTGGTTTGTGTAATTGTTTTTTTTATTTTAATAATAGTGTTTGCCGTATAATAGTATGATTGTTCTAATCTAATTTCCTCTGGAGTTTTTCCTAAATGGATGTAAAAATAGTGGTAGGTACAGTTTTTACAAAATTTAGAAACCTTAGTTCATATGAACGTCGGTTAGTTGACAAATGTACATCTTATTTTCAAGAAGGTAGTCAATTTACAAAAGCCTTTAGAGTTGGTGGCTGGAATGGCTATGTACATTTATTAAGCTATAAAGATATGCTTCCTACTGGTATGCTTAATGTTGTTATTAAGAAGTTTTCTAAGAAAAATGTTAAATATAAAATATATGATCGTAGAAAGTATTTTAACATTCCTAAATTACCTTCGTCGTTAACTTTTGGTTCTAAACTTTTAAGACCTTATCAAGTTAAAGCTCTAAATAAAATATTTGAAAATCATGTGGGGATAATTAATATTCCTACTGGTACTGGAAAATCATTAATAATTGGTTCTTTAGCTTCTGTGATTAATAATAGAAAAGTTGGTATTATAGCTAGTGGTACTAGTTTATTGTTGCAGTTAAAGAGAGATATTAAAGCCATTACTGGTGAAAAAATAGGTTATATAGGTGAAGGTGTTTGGGAGGAAAAACGTATTACAATTATAAGTGTTGATACTTTAAGCGACATGCTATTGCCTCCGCCTAAAAAAGTAAAATTTAAAAATAAATTAAAGAAGCTTAAATATCTTAATAGAATTGCTAGGTGGAAGAAAAGTTGTCCTATAGCTAAGGATTTTCTTAGTAAGTTGGAAGTTATATGTCTTGATGAAGCACATCATGGTCCTGCTAGAACTTTTAAGGCTGTTTTATATAGTTGTGTAAATGCTTTGGTTAGGGTTGGGTTTACGGCTACATATAAGCGATCTGATGGTAATGATGTATTATTACATGCTGTAACAGGTGGTGTAATATATAAGAAGTCTACAAGTTGGATGATAAAGCATGGATATCTTGCTAAACCTATTATTGTTTTGTTGCCATATGATGAAGATATTGAATATGAAAACTATGTAAGTGCATATGCAGATGGCATAGTTGGAAATGTTGGTAGAAATAGCTTTATAGCAGAATCTATAAATGCGTTATATAAATATGGGTTGTCTGCTGTATTGTTTGTTAGAGAAAAGGTGCATGGTAAAATAATTGAAGATATGCTTATTAATAGTTGTGGTATAGATAGTTCTGTTGTTGTTTTTGCTACTGGTAATGAATCTGGTTCTATGCGTAGAAGAATATTGAAGGGCTTTAGAATGGGTAAAATACGTATTCTTTTATGTACTAGAATATTTAATGAAGGTATAGATTTTCCTGAGGGTAATGCTGGAATTAAAGCTGATGGTTTTAAGTTTGAAGGGACACAAATACAACAGATGGGTAGGTTACTTAGGAAAGTGCCTGTAAGTAGTGGTGAGATAGATAGGGATCGTGATGAAGAGGTATTTTTTGTTGACATACTGGATATGCATGATATATATTTGGCTAAACATTCGTTAAAGAGAATGACAGCTTATGAAAAAGAGGAGGGGTTTGTTGTTAAGATAGCTAAAAACTCGATTGAATTTGAAAATATTATAGGTAAGCATATAGATAAGGTGATTTTGGTTGATGAAAAGGTCTCCTGTAACAGTTAGAACTCCAGTAATAGTTGTAATGAAGAACAGACAGATTGGTAGAAGTTCTGTAAAAAGAATATTTGAAATGCATAAGGCTGAGAAAAAGAGACGCAGGTATGCTTCGGCTTATAGTAGATATGAGAATGATTGGTTTATAAAGCTATTTAGTGAAGCAACAGGTTTTAATAATTTTAATGATTGGGAATTACGAAGAATTAAAGAGCTTAGAAAATTAATTGCTGTTGAATATAATGTACCAATAAATTATTTTAGTGTTTTTGTATATAAAACCTCCTATGATTTTTTTAATTGGTTTAAACACAATAGGAAAAATGCAATAGGGTTTTTTGAAAATAAAAATAATCTTGAAAATTTTTCGTATTGGTTGAGCGAAAGAACTTATAGTTGGCGTAGAAGAAGGAGTAGGTATCCCGAAGACTTTGGAAGGCGTTGGGGTAGGAAGCTTAAAATTTTTAATCAAAGACTTGGAATTGGTAAGGATGAAGTATTTGATGGTTTGATGGTGAAATATTAGAGTGGAAAGGATATAGTAGATGCCTAAAAAACTTTTTCAAGATATTAGAGTTGCTACTCAGATTATTAAAAGTGCAATTGAAGGTAATAAGGATAGTGGTGTGATTTTAAACGTCATAAATATTGGTGAAATAGGTTCTAACTATAGGGATAGTGATGCAGAAGTTAAGGCTATTGAAGATAGTGAAAGGTTACGTCTTATTAGTGATTCTAATTCTGATTATGTGTATGATAAAAGTCATGATTTGTATGATTTACTAGATTATATTATATCTAAACTTGACGAGCCTAAATTGAGTAACTTAAATAAATTAGCAATTAATTTAGGATTGTGCAAGTTTAAAACAAAGAGGGAAATTGCTGGTTGGTTGGGTGTTAGTGAAAATTCGATATACAGAGCTTTTAAAAAATATAAAAACTAAGTCTTTTGGAAAAGAGTAGTTATGTTTGAAGCAATATATCAACATAAAAGAGAAAAAGTTAACAAATTGAGTAATAAGATAATTGGTAGCTGTGAAAGATGCAAAAAAGGGTTTATTCCAGTTAATTTTGATGACGAACTTGGTAGGTTTAAATATAAACATTGTAGTTGTAAGAAAATTTTCGAGTTTAAGAAAAAATTGTTATTATCTAATATACCCAAAGGTAGATGGGATATATTAGACTTAGAAAAACGTAAGATTCTTGTTACAGATCCTTATGATTATAAGAAGAAGTATAGTCTATACAATAGGTTTATTGATAAGTTTATCGATAATCTTAATAAAGCTATAAGGAATAGTGTGGGTATGTTTATGTTTGGACCGTCTGGCAGTGGTAAGACAACTGCTGCTTTTTATATAATTGCTAATGCTGTATTAAACAACAAATCGTGTTATTATATATATCTCAAAGATCTTGTTAGTTTGCTTATTGATTCATATGAAGACAAGTCTAAAAAACCACTTTTTAAAGAGATTATTAGTGTAGATATATTAGTTGTTGATGAGCTTAGTTTGGTGGGAAGAGTTACTCCTCATACTGTGGCAGAATTTACTAGTGTGTGTAAGAATCGTGTAGAATCACAGACTTCTACGATACTTGTATCTAATTACAAAGACATAGATGAGATTTCAGAAAATTTTGGTGCTCAGATGGAGAGTTTGATGCTTGAAGGATTTCAGGGTATAAGGTTTTTTAGTAAACGTGATTTAAGGGAGGTAAGAAATGAGCGGCTCCAAAGTTTCTTTAAGTAACATAAGCGAAAATGGTAAGGCTAATGAATTAATGAAATTTAATGTTGGTAAAGTCCGACATCTTTTTGAAAATTCACGAGAATTAATGGGAGGGTATGATGAGTTTTGTAATAGAAAAATTTTAAATGGTGTAGCGTGTCCTACATTTTTATATTGGCTTGTTAGCACAGGTAGAATTATTATTGTCAGTATGGGTGAGGTAGAAGATATAAAAAGTATTTTTGTTGATGGTGTTGAATATGAGAAGAAAGTAGGTTGTGGTTTTGGTACTGTTGAACAGCGAGAAAAAATTGCTGCTAGTGTTTTAAAAAATCCATTTTATGATGGGGTATTTGTTAATGAAGATAAAAAGATTACCGAAGGAATTAAGGATACCTAAGAAGAATTGTACAAGATGTGGTTTGAGTACTACCAGAACAAATGTATGTCATGGAACTGGTCCTGGTTTGAAAGGAGGATTGGTTTTTGTTGGTGAAGGTCCTGGGCATGAGGAAGATATAAGTGGTCTTACATTTTGTGGTAGGGCTGGAGTACATATTAATGGTGTCTTAAAAATGTTCAAAATACCACGTAATCATGTTAATTTCCTAAATATTCTAAAGTGTCGGCCTCTCGGTAATCGAGATCCTAGAATAAGTGAAGTTGAAGAATGTATTTTATTTTTAAATAGACAGATTGAAATTATTGAACCTAAATTAGTTGTTGCTCTTGGTAGGGTTGCTTGTGCTTATCTGACTGGGTTTACTGATAGCGTGATCCGATGTCATGGTAATTTATATCCATGGTTACATAATACAAATGTTGATGTAATGTATACTTTTCATCCTGCTTTTGTTATACGTCCAAATGGTCATAAGTATAAAAATAGTTTCATTAAAGATATTGGAAATGCTTTGAGATTTGCAGGATTGAGGTGATTAATTGTGGAATATAAGTATAAGAAGGAAAGGCCAAAAGTAGATGGTTTTTATTGGTTTATGGGCAGTATTAAGGGATATCATGAAAACTTTCACGATATTGGACCTGTTGTTGTGAGTGTAGTAACTATTATTTTAACACCAGAGGTATTTTTCCCAGAAGGTTCTAGTAGTGGAGTTTTGCTTGATGATTTAAATGGTCAATGGGCAGGGCCACTGATGCCTCCGGAGATGTTTTATGACAAAAGCTAAGTTACGACTTTCTTTACAGAGAGATATTTTAAGCATATTAATAAGAGATAAAGATGTAATTGTGAGGTGTAGAGGCGTTATAAAATCTCAATACTTTACTACTGTGCCCTATAGGTGGTTATGTAAGAAAGTTTTTAAGCATTATGAAAAATATGATGGTAGTTTACTTACTAAAAAGTCTCTTTTGTTAGATTTGAGAAAAGATATTAAAGAAGTAGATGAATTACGTGCATATAAAAGGGCTTTGTTACCTCTATATAAGATTAAAGTAAAATCTAAGAAGCATATATTCGATAATATATATAGTTGGGCTGAGGTGCAGAGTTTTGGTTTACTTCTAAGAAAAGCTGCAAAATTTGGTGAGCAAGGTAATTTAGAAGGTGCTAAAGATGTAATAAAATCTTCATTTTTATTTGATATTGGTAAAGATGATTATGAGATATGTGATTTTACTGAGGACTGGGATTCTAGACAAGAGTTTAGGAAATTAAAAAAGAGAGATAAGAAGTATAAGCAAATAAAACTTAAATTAGGACCTCTTGATAATGTGTGTCAAATATTTACTGGTACGTCTCTACTAATTGTAGTTGCTGCGACTTCTGGAATTGGAAAAAGTATATTTTCGGTGCATGTTGGTTCTAGTGCATTTTTGTCTAATGTAAAGGTTGCACATTTTGTTTTTGAAAATGTTATAGACCAAGTTGTTGGTCGTTATGATAGTAGGTTGTTGGGATATCCTTATAGAAATATAATGATGTATAAGTGGAAGAAAAAAGATATAAAACAAGCTAGGTTTCATATAAAAAAGTTGAGAAGTAAATTTCGTAAAAATCTTAAGATATTCCATTTTCCTATTGATACTTGTACTGTGCCAAAGATTGAGGCAGTGTTACGTACTCTTGAAATTGCTGAGGGTTGGATACCTGATATAATAATATATGATTCTTTAGATCATATGTTGCCTAGTGAGAAGCAGGAGAATTATAGATTAAATGTTAGTAAGGTTTATAAGGATGCTAAGAAACAAAGTGAAATACGTCGTATACCTGTTTTTACTACTAGTCATGCTAAAGCTGGTGAAAGACATCAATTGGTTAGGCAAGAAGGATTTAGTGAATCTTATGATAAGGCTAGGTTAAGTGATATATGGTTAACAATTAGCCAGACTGCTGAACAAGAAGATAGTAGAGAAGCTATTATATTTCTTGATAAAAATAGAGATGATGAAGGGAATTTAAAACTTTTGGTAGATTTAATGTTCCATGTAATGTCTATAAATTTTAAGGAGGTAGTAGAGTAAATTAAATGGGAAATAAAAATAAAGATTTATATAGTAGACTTGATGTTGATGAAAAGGCTACTAGAGAGCAAATTAAAAAAGCCTATAGGAAAAAAGCTAAAAAAATGCATCCTGATGTAGGTGGTAGTAATGAAGAATTTGCTCTTATTACTGAAGCTTTTGCTGTTTTGTATAATAATCATAGACGTGCTGAATATGATAGGATGGGTAGTTTTAATGATGTGCCAGAAGAGCGGCGTATAAAGGAAGCTGCTGTTACTAATTTGTGTTCATTATTTAAAGGAGTGGTAGATGAGAATGGTAAGAAAGTTTTATCTAGTGACGTTATTACTATTATGAAAAGCTTTGTTTCTACTGTTATTGGTGAGCATAAATCTGGTATTGAGAATTTAAATAAGAAAAAGGAATTGTATAAAAATATTCTAAAGAGAATAATGTATGTTGGTGATGAATTTGATGCTTTGTCTTCTATTGTCGAGGAGGATTTAAAGAGTATTGAATTTGCGATAAACAATTTAATGTTTGATATCAAGGTTTCTGGAAAAATTTTGGAGATTCTAGATGATTATAAGTTTGTTTATATAATTAGGATGCCTGTGGTCAATAACGGTGATTCTTTTTTTACTGCAACTACAACACCGTATGAAGATATAAATCTTAAGCATTTTAGATTTAAACTTTAAGAGGATTAAAGGTAAGGTTATGAAAGATTTAGTTTATCGTAATCGTAAGCCTATTTGTGTTATCGTGTCATCTATGTCTGCAAAGGATGTGCTGTTAAGTACTCGATGTTTACATAGTCTTAGTCACTATAACATATATTGGTTAACTGAGAGAGAATTTTTTGATATATTACCTGATGATTTGATTTGTAAAAAGGTAGTGATAGGTTCTATTGAAGCTTATATGTTAATTCATGTTCTATATGTCAAATGGTTTTGTGTTTTTGATAATGATTTTAGAGGAGAATTATTTAATATTTGTTTACTTAACCGTTTATTAAATGAATATGATGGTAGTTTGTCTTGTTATGAATATGATAGTAAAGAATTTGACAATATGCCTTATGTATTTAAGTTGAGGAAAGGAAGAGATGATTATGTCTATAATGTTATGATGAAGCATTTGAATAAGAATCTTGGTGTTATGGGTGTTTATTTTGATGATTGTCATCCCACAAAAAAGCTTTCTCTGATTGATTATATTGATTTATTAGAGAAAGTATTTTTAAAAGGATATGCTTCGACAGTGGTGTTATTAGGTAGCGAAGTAAATGATATTAAGGCTAGGTCTATAGTTAGTAAATTATCTGGTTTTAATGTTTTGAATTTAGTAGGAAAATTTGATATACAATGTCTAGCTCATGCTATTAAGGCTTGCGATATAATTGTGTCTGAAGACAATTTTGGACTACATTTAGCTTTAGCTTTGGGTATTAAATGTATAGGTATGTATGGCAGTACATTATCTAGAAATACTTATGATTTTAAGCATCTATATAAAGTGGATGCTGATTTTGATTTGTCTTGTAGACCATGTAATAATGATGATTGTAATGTTGAAGAGAATTGTTGGAATTTTCTTGATTTGAATGCTGTGCTTGAATCTATAGGGCGTGTTGTTAAAGGTAAGTAGTCGTGGATATAGATTTTAAACTTTTTATAGATAATGAATTTCCTAATGCTTATGTGTCTTATTCTAATCATGATGAGAGGCGTATAAATTGTATTAGTGAGGATTGTCCTAATCCTAAGAACCATATGTTTGTTAATGTTAAAAAGAGGAAATTTGTTTGTCATAGATGTACCATAAGTGGTGATTACAAAGCTTTTTTATGTATGTATTATGGCATGTCATATAGAGACATTAAAAGAAATTATGGTGCTTTGTATGGTGTTAAAGATGATATTTATTCAGATGTTATGACTATGAGTAATAATATGTTAACTAGTCATGAGTTAGATAGAATTGAAAGTCGTGAGAGTTTTGTTATTGATTTACCAAAGTGTTATAGAAGATTAGCTGGTAGTATGCCAAAAACTCTAGTTGATCGTAGTATAGAATGGAAATTGATAAGAATGTTCAAAGTTGGTATATGCAGAACTGGTTTTTTTAGAAATAGATTAATAATACCTGTTTTCACTGGCAGGAGTAGGTCTTATATAGCTTATACTCTATTTAATAAAAAGGTATTGGCTAGATATAAGGAACTTCATGAGAGATATCCAGATAATGTTAAATATGAGAAGAATAAGAAGAAAATCTTAAATCCTAAGTCTTCTTTGAGTAGTTTATTGTTATTTAACTATGATAATATTCCTGTGCGATGTAATAGGATCTTGATTGTAGAGGGAGTGTTTGATGTTTTTCGTGCTTGGTCTTTTGGTATGAAAACTGTTGGTATATTTGGAATTTCGCTTAGTAACTATCAGAGGGATTTGTTATTGGAGAAAGATGCGAAAGAATATATTTTTATGTTTGATGGCGATGTATGGAAAGACGAGGAAAAATGTAGGATTGTTGAAAGGTCTGTAAGAAAAATGGTAGATTATTTTGATGGCATTATAAGTGTTGTCAGACTTGAGGATGGTATTGATCCTGATGATATTAAATGTTATAAGAGATTTGGTGCAGTGTTGCGTAAGAGGGATAGGGTGAGTGGTGGTAACTTTATTTTCAGTAGCCAAATTAGTTAGTTATAGATGGGTTGAAGTGTATAAGGTATTTTACTCGTAATAACATTTTTTACCGTATACTTGGCGTACTCGGATTCAGACCTGCAAATTCAGACCCATAAATTAGGGTCGGAGGAGGTGACAAATTAGGTTTATATAATGTGTGGGTTGATGAGTCTGTTTTGTTTAACTTTCATAACTTCAAATAGTGAGAGGAGATAGACGATGGCGAAAAAAAAGGTGTCAAAGAAGAAAAAGAAAAAGGGCGGAAGTAAAGTTCCTACTAAGCCAAAGTGTTTTGCTCTTTATGATGAGGATGAAGATGATTGCCAGAAGTGTTTTTATGGCAAAGATGGTGAGGATAGTGAATGTGCTGTTGATACTAAAGAGGAAGTAGAGGAAGAAGAAGTAGAGGAGGAAGAAGAGGAGGAAGAAGAGGAGGAAGAAGAGGAAGAGGAAGAAGAGGAGGAAGAAGAGGAAGAGGAAGAAGAGGAAGAGGAAGAAGAGGAAGAGGAAGAAGAGGAGGAAGAAGAAGAGGAGGAAGAGGAAGAAGAGGAGGAAGAAGAGGAGGAAGAAGAGGAAGAGGAAGAAGAGGAGGAAGAAGAGGAAGAGGAAGAAGAGGAAGAGGAAGAAGAGGAAGAGGAAGAGGAAGAAGAGGAAGAAGAGGAGGAAGAAGAGGAGGAGGAAGAAAAGAAGAAAAAGTCTAAGAAAGGTAAGAAAGGGGTGAAATCTGTGAAGAAAAAGAAGAAAGAGAAGAAAGAGAAGAAAGAGAAGAAAGTGAAGAAAGTACTAAAGAAGGCTAAAGTCGATGGAATAGAGGGTGGAATTGTACCTAAGACTTTTAGTAAAGTTATCAAGGCAATGGCTAAAGCCGGAAACTTTGATATAGTGCATCGCACCAGTATAACTACACTCAAAAAAGAAGGTGCAATAGCCGCTTCTATAATTAAGTCTAAGAAGACTGATAGTGGCTTTATTGTTTTGCTTAATAGGCATACTCCTGATGAGTTCCCTAAGGCAAAAGAGTGTACTACTTATGGTGAATATTTCCCCAACGATTCAGCTAATTGTGATTTTGCAGCTTTTGAGCTTACAAAAGAACTATCTAAGGGTCAAGAGAAAATGATGAAAAAGGCCGGTATTTTGGCTTCCAAAGATAGTAAGGAAAGAAAAGAGAAGGGTAAAGCTTTAGCTGAGAAGGCTGCTAGTGAGAAGAAGAAAGGCAAGAAGAAGAAAGGTAAGAAAAAGGAAGTTGAGAAAAAGGAAGTTGAGAAAAAAAGTAAGACTAGTAAGAAAAAGAAGAAAAAGAAGAAAACTAAATAGTCTTACTTAAGTTAAGGGCAGTCTCTTGTGTCACTAAACAGTAGCTTTGCATACATAGGTTTTTGGCTTCTCTCCTTCCTATGTTGTTATGCTATATAACATGGGAGATTGCCCTATTTTTAACATTTTGATCTTGAAGTATTTCTGTTTCATTCTCTTAAATAATTAATACAAATGTATAGAAAAGGGGTTTAAGGTGGCTATATCTAATAAGACATCTAAGGAAGTTATTAAGATTCTTATGAAATATATTAGCAAGGAGGACGTATGTTGTGTTATTGAAGATTTACTTGAAGTTTCTGGCAATAAGTCTTTTAAAGATACAATTCGTAAACTATACAGAGAAACCGATGAATTAGAAAATTCATGATGAAAATATATATACCCACCATTGGTAGAATTAACAACCAAGTTACTTTAAATAATCTCGATAAAAAGACTAGACAAAAAGCTGTGTTGGTAATTCCAGAGGATGAATATATAAAACATAAAGAAGTTGGTAGAAAGGTCATAGTATGTCCATATAAAGGTATAAGTAAAGTAAGACAGTTTATAATCGAATATCATAATTATAGATATACAGATGATAAGTTGTTAATGTTAGATGATGACCTAGATTTCTTCGTAAGAAAAGACTCTTCAAGGTGGAATTTAAGACCTGTAGTTGGTAGAGAAATTGCTTGGATTATTTTAAGATTAGAGAAATTGCTTAATGAGTTTGTGCATGTTGGTCTTAGTCCTCGTTTTATGAATAATCAACAATTTCCTAATGTAGTAAAGACAATTTCAAAACAAAATAATGTTCATGGTGTAAGACCTTCTGTTTTACTTAACCATGATGTGAGGTATGATAAGATTGAGTTAATGGAGGATTATTATGTTACACTTTCGTTATTCAAGCTTGGTTATCCTAATTGTGTAATAGTTGATGCTGTGTGGGATCAAAGGAGTGGTTCTAATGCTCCTGGTGGATGTTCTATATATAGAAATGGTACTCTACAAGCTACTGTTTCTAAAAAGTTAGCGGCTTTATTTCCAGATTTTGTTAAGGTAGTTGAGAAAAAAAGTAAGACTGGTTGGAAAGATATAGAAATACGTCAAGATGTTAGGATACAGTGGAAGAAGGCTTATGAAGGTTCGCAAGTATAAACAAGATCCTCCCAATGCAATTCAGATAGAGTTAACAGAGGGATGTCAACTTGCTTGTAGTTTTTGTGGGATGCAGGGAATACGTAATAATGGAGCTAATGGGCCTAAAAATATTAGAGGGAAAAATAGTAAGCCTTATAAATATCTTAAACGAGGACGTGCATTTATTATAGCTCATCAAATAGCTTATGAAATAGCTTATAATTTATGGAATCCTCGTATAGAGTTTGCTATGCATGGTGAACCAACTTTAAATCCTTTTTGTGTGAAGATAGTGAGTATATTTCGTGAAATGTTACCTAGATTACCATTAATGATGACGAGTAATGGAGGTGGATTTTTAAAAAATACTTCGTCTAGAATAGATAAGTTAATGGATGTTGGATTAAATGTATTGTTGTTAGATAGTTATGGAGAGCTAAAAATAGTAGATAAAATAGTTAATAAATATAGTGGTAAGTATAATATTAGGTTTTATCCGGATGATAAGAAAGCTAATCCTCATATAAGACGTAAAGTAAGTGAGAAATTAATTGTGGTTGCAGAGGATCCATCTATAGCTACTACTGGTACTCATTCGTTTATAAATAATCATGCTGGTTGTGCTTTTCCACCTAATGATAATTTACAAGGTAAGAGATGTGCAAAGCCTTTTAGAGAGATTAGCATACGTTGGGATGGGAATATTACAATATGTTGTAATGATTTTAGAGGATATTATAAATGTGGAAATATTTTAGATGGAGATCTTAATTCTATATGGCAAAATGAATATTTTAATGCTGCTAGGAAGAAGCTTTATCATGGAGAGCGTAGTTTTGGTCCATGTAATGGATGTGATGCTTATAGCTATCGTACAGGGTTGTTACCTGACCGTTTGGGTAAAAAATCGTTACTTAGGGTAAGTGAGAGCGATTCTGAGGCTATAAAAAAGGCTTTAAGTGGTAAAAGCTATACTAAACCAATAATGCGTCCTTGGGAAAGTGAGAGTGGTATAAGAAGAGAGCCTGTTATTGTTTGAAAGGGGTAGTGTTATGAAGTTAGTACATTTAAGAAGAATTTTAAGTAGATTAAGATTTCCTGAAAGTTTTGATGAATGTATAATTACAAAACCTAATAGATTAATTCTTGATCCTATGGTTCGTTTAAAATGTCAAAATTGTGGTTTGTGGAGTAGAGCAATTTTATGTCCGCCTTACTTGTTTAAAACCTATTCGCAATTTAAAACTCTTAAATCTACAAAGGAATGGATTTGTAACTATTCTTATGCTGTGTTATTTATTTTTAAAAACAATGGTACTAAAGCTTGGAAAATTAATTGTAGTGAACTTTCTCATGTAGAATTTAAGAAAAAAAGAGGTATGGAACTTAAAGGTACTGAAGCTGGACAGGTTAGAGAGATTACTAAACTGATGCGTAGGTATAGAATAAAATTTAGGAAACGAGATGTGAAGGTTTTTGGCTTTTTACCTGGACATTGTGATTTTTGCGAGGGTAAACATTGTCCTAATAGAGATAACCCACCTTGTAAAAGAAGTGGTATGCCATCGTTGGAAAGCATAGGAATAAATGTGTTTGAGGTATTAGAGAATCACAATGTCAAATATGAATATCCTGTAGATTCATACTTAACTAGCATAACAGCATTTTTGGTGAAATGAGATTGAGTAATGATGGATAAAATAGATAGAAGTAAACAGCTTGGTAGTAAAAATAAAGTGATATTGAAACTAAAATTTGAAAACAATAAACTAAAACAGGAAGTTGAAAAATTGAAAATTAAGAATGAGAGGTTTAGAGTGTTTATTCAAAAATATAAGGTCTATTGTGGGAGGCGTTGAAGGATTAGTATTTTGAAGATGTTATATATTGCATGATTGACTACTAAAAAGGAGAGGAGACATGGACAAGTTTAAGCTTGTTAAGCGTATTGTTATACATAGGCCGAGAATTAACATTCAACCTAGTTTATGTTTTATGTACGACATTGCTGAAACTGGATTGATTAAACGTGATCTATTAAAATTTTTCTCTGGTAAATGTATGGATGTATATAGGTATATTGGTGTCATTAGATCTAGAATGTCAGTATGTCCTTGGTGTAGAAAAAAACATGTCGATAATAAACATCTAGTTGCTCATATATCTAGTAAGCATAATAAATATGAATCTACATTGTTTGAATATAGAATGCAGTTGGATTTATATAGATTATTGTTAGAGTACTGTAGAAATGGTAATTATGATGCTATGTCCTTTCTTACTCAGTCAGTTTGTCAATTGTGTTCGATGCCTTTAATAGATAGTAGAAAAGGTAAGTGTGCCATTCCCGAATCTTCTAGAAATAAGCCTCGTTCGTTTAAAATTTTAAATTTCATATGTGATGGATTTAAATGGAAAGACTTTGATCATAACCATTGTGCTATTGTTTATAGAAGACATTCTGTTTAGATATAGAATAGTGTTTTTCTATTGCTTTTTAATTGTGTTTCCTACCTTATGGGATAGTGGGTAATAAAGGAGGAGGTGGTTGGTATGAGTGGTCTAAAGTTGGATTTCAAAAATGTGTGGTGGTGTAATAATTGTGAGCAGATTTTTAGGGCTTATTTAGAAGATGACTGTTGGCTTTGCTGTCCTAAGTGTGGGGTTTCTATTTTCAAAGGGAGAATAGTAGTTTTATGATGAAAAGGAGGTGATTGTATAGGATTGAGAAATTTATTTGAGATTAGATATTGTGGCAAAAATGTGGGTTGTAAATTTATACTAGAAGGAGGTAGCAATGATACCGTTGATAGAAACTAGTCCAGTTGTATTTGGTTCACACAAAAGTTTTAAAAATTTTGTTTTGGAGCAAGAAAAAAGTAAAACAGAGAGCGAGGTGGAATTTAAGGATTTGACAGTTACTGAAAATGGACTTAAGGTAGAAGGAAAAGAACATCCTGTGCGTGATTTAGCTATGAGACAATTATTAAAAACATTCCAAATGCCTATTAGGTTCTATATGGACAAGTCTCCTACTGATATGACTATTAGAGATATTAACAGAATGAAGGATGAGTATACTGATGATAGTGTATTAAAGATATTTTTTCAGGGGAATGAAATTCGTGGTGTTGCTGATCCTAATTTTAGACATGTTGGTTACGCTGAACTTCTTAAGAAGATACCAATTATGCAGAATTTCAAAACAGCTAACTATAGTGATTGGGGTATAAGGATAACTACTGCTGATCCGGCTGATTTAATAAAAGTTAAAAAAGATGATATTGTTGAGGTTGGTACTGATTTGGTCTATAGTGATACAGGTTGGAGTGTGTTTGTTGGTCGTCCTTTCTTTAATAGGTTAGCATGTATGAATGGTATGGTAGTGAGGGAAGCTACTGATTTGATATCTTCGTTTAGGACTAGATTTACTCATCATATGGAAAAGACTGAATGGCTAAAAGCTGTACGTAAGAGTTGTAAGGAAATTACAGTTGATTCTAAAAAAATGGCTACTATATTTAAAGTTATGAAAGACGAGCCGCTTGAGAAACTTGATAGTTCTGATAATTTTATGCGTCGTGTAAGAACAATGGTAACTGCTGAAGTTTTTAATTCCGATAAAGAACTTGTGAAAAAGATTAGAGATGGTGAAAAAGAGAAGTGTGTACTTAATCTTGGCGTAAGCATTTATTTTGCTCTTGCACAGATAACTGTGTTAGCTAAAACACTTGCTTTTGTTGAGAGGCGTAGATTAGAAACTATGGCAGGTGGTCTTGTCATGATGACACTTAAGGCTATTAAGCAAGGAAGAATAAAAACTAAGTTGTGGAGGTAATTATGTCTTATGCCTGGGACATATTTTGTCCAGAATGTTGTGCCGCTCTAGAAAGTAATATGGGTGAAGATAAAAGTGATGAAGAGATAGAGGAAGAAGTTCAAGAGACTTGTAGAGGAAAGATTTTTTTATGTAATTCGTGTAAAGGAACAAAGTTTCTAGAAGGTTCGCAGTATAGGCCGTGGGGATTTGTATTATGGTATAGGGTTAAGTCCTATTATGATTTTGATAACGATAAAATAGTAACAGAAAGGGAGGCAAAAGAAAGTGGGAAAGAAATCATATTAGGAGGATAAAAACTAAGTTGTGGAGGTAATTATGAGATTAAAACCATCAGAGACACCATATCTTGAAAGCCATGAGATGATAAGCATTAAAAAAATGGCTGTTGATGGAGGTAGAAAAAATGATGATAGAGGAAGTTTAGGTGTTAATGAGAGTATTGATGAGAAGTGTTTTAGTAATTTGTTTTGGTATATAGAGAACCAACTTTTACACATGGCTTTTAGATTAGGTTATGACAAATGTCTTGTTGATGTGTGTAAAGAGAATAAGAGTACTGATAAAGAAAAAGAATTTCAATAGAGGAAGTTAATATGGCAAAGAGAATAGGTGGAAAAGCACGAGCTAGGGTTACGTATAAGTGTCCTAAATGTGGGGATTATTATACTCGGGGTTTTCCCCAACGATTAGATAAGAGTAATGCAAAGAAACAGGTGTGTTCGAACTGTAGACCAAGGGAAGATTTGTAATTGTGAATAGAGAAAAAACAAAAACTTTTCTTTAAGGTTAAGGAGGTTAATATGACAGAAGTTAACTATGATGTGGATGGTGTTTGTTCTACTATAATTAATGCTGGTGCTCTTGAAATAAGAGATATTGATGGCGGCGAAGAACCTTTTCTTTATTCATCTGGTAATTATGGACCTGGATATGTTAATATTAAAGGACTTGTTGGTCAAAGGAATGTACTTATGTCTCTTGTTAGAAAACTTGCATTGAAAATTTCAGTGGAAGTTGGAGTGATTGATTTTATTGCTGGTAATGTTACTGGAGGTCAAATTCCAGGTTGGATACTTAGTGAACTGTTAGGCATAATGCGAGGTCATAATATTCCATATGTGTATATAAGACCTAGTAGGAAGAAAGGGGGGCATAAAAAGGTTATAACCGGAGATAAAAACAATGACGAAATAGAGAAAGGCATGCATTGTATAGATGTGGAAGAGCTTATTAATTATGCAGAGACTACAGCTAATGCTATTGAAGAGTTGCGTCTGGCAGGATATAATTGTAGATGTGCAGCTACTATACTTTCGTATGAGAATCCAGTAGGAGTACAAAAGCTACGTGATATGGGTATAAAACTTATAAGTCTTGTAACATTGGAAGACTTGTTGAGGATTGCAGAAATTGCTCCTGGGTATAGTAATGCTATTAGAGATTATAGAGAGTTTCTTAAAAATCCTCTTGGTTGGCAAGAAATGAGAGGTTTTAAGCCAGTAGAAAATGGTGGTACTTAAATTAATAAAATAATATAATAGAGGGAGAATATGGCGGATAAGTTTGAAGTTCAGGAGGAGGGTGAGTGGGCTACAACAACTCGTAGGGGGAACAAGATTGCGTGTTGTGATTGTGGTCTTGTACATAGAATAGACTTTAAAATAAAAAATAGAGGGATACTATATAGAACATTCCGAGATAATAGGTCCACTGGACAAGTAAGAAGACATATGAAGAAAAAGCGAGTGTGAAATTTGCTGCTAGTGTGCAGTTGAATCTTTAAATAACTTATGAAAGGAGGATATAAATGGAAGATCCTAAGCTTTTTGTTGTTATGGATTTTGATAGTAGTGAAAGTGTTTTGGAGTCTTGTTGTGACTTTAGAGCTTTGAGGGCTTCAAATTTTTTTGGTGTTAAGATTAATTTAGATTTATTATTGAAAAAACAGATTGGGTTTCTTAATCATGAATTTATGATAAAACCAATTATTGCTGATTTGAAGATGTTTAATGGCATTCGTACTATGATTTCTGCAATAAAACATTTAGCTGGTTTTGTTGACTATGTTACTATTCATGCTCAAATTGGTATATCTGCACTCAAGCAATTAGTTTTTCTTCAAGAGTCTACCAATGGTATCAAAGTAATAGCCAATACTATATTAACACATTATAGTAGTTCTGAATGTTTGGCTATATATAGCAAACCTATAGATATACTTGTTAGAAAATTTACTCTGATGGCTTATGAAGCTGGTTGTTATGGTGTTACTGTTCCTGGTACTATGTTAGAATGTATTGCAGATATAGATATAAAAAAATGTACCTGGGATAAGATATGGTGTTGTTGCTGAAGATGTATTGGGAAGTCCTCAAGTACATGTAGTTTTTCCTAAACAGGCTTTTGAGGGAGGAGCTACTAGTGTAATATGTGGCAGACCTATTTTTAAGGCAAAGGATAAAAATGAGGCAATTATAAAAATTCTTAATTTTATGAAATGAGAGGGGGAGAAAATGAGAGATGAAGAAGATGTGAGGAAAGATTTAGGAAGGCAATGGGAAAAAGGTAATTATGAAGCAATGGCAAGTGGAGCTTTACTTATAATAGCAGAGATGTTATTGGATATTAGAAATTTTTTGATATTTAATCTATTGGATAATGAGGAAGAAGAGGAGGAAGAAGAGGAGGAAGAAGAGGAGGGAAAAGATGAATGTGGCGAATAGTATAAATAGGTCTTTTAGGAATTCATTAAATGACGTTTCGCGTTCTGGTATAAATTATCTAATACGTGGAACTAATAGAAAAGAATTAAATAATTATTCTTTTACTGTTACTAAGCCTCGTAGAAGTGTATTGACTTGTCCATTTAGATATGCAAATGTTTTTGCTACAGTAGCTGAGATATTGTGGGTATTTTCAGGTCGTAATGATCTGATGTGGCTAGGTAGTTTTCTACCAAGTGCTTATAACTATAGTGATGATGGTAGATCGTGGGCTGCTGGATATGGTCCTAGACTTCGACAATTTGAGGGACATAGGAGGCCATTTGTTGGAGCAGCTTTTGCTGGACTTGGACCCCATGTGGTTATTGATCAGATACAGAATGTTGTAAATATTTTGTTAGATGATCCTTACAGTACGCAAGCTGTTATAAGTATTTATTCACCAGATCGTGATCAATACTTAATGCCCAAAACTAAAGATACTCCTTGTACAATGTATTTGCAGTTTCTAATAAGAGACAATAAGCTTGATTGTATATGTAATATGAGATCTAATGATGTAGTTTACGGAGCTTATAATATTAATGTTGTTGAATGGATGTTCTTACAAGAGGTGATTGTGTGTATACTTTCTAATGATAAATATGAGGCCACGGATTTTGATTTTGAAAATATAAAAATTGGTGATTATAAACACAATGCTGGCTCATTTCATTATTATGAACATATGTTCAAAAGAATTGATAACATATTACAGGCTCCGTTTTTTGATGTATATGACTATCTAGATACTGAATATCCTATTGATGATATAACTTCGGTTAGATCTTTAAATGAAAACTTACTAGTTGCTGTTTCAGGGATAGAGGATTTTATATTTTCGTTAAGAGTTGGCGCTGGAACGGCTAATATTAATCGTGGTAATTTCACTAGTGACTATATATATGGTATATTTGAGATGTGTAAGGTATATTTACACATGGCTGTTAGTAAAAATTTCAATTATGCATTTGATACTTTGCTTAATAGTGTTTATATTGCTGATGATCTTAAAGTTGCTGCGTTAGAATTTTCTATTAGGGCTATGAAAAAAAGTAATGATAATAAACTTATACATGTCTATGATCGTGTTTCAAAAGAAATAAGTGAAAAGTATAAGAAATTTCCTGAAATAGTTTCATATATATTGGGTGACTGGTATGCAAAATATCGCATTTAATATAGTGACAAAGGTTATGGAGTTGTAGAAGATGAAACATATTGCGAAAGAGATTGTGGATAGAATCCTTGATGATCTTACAGATCGTAGAGGATTGAGGCATGAGTGGGATTTAATAGATGAAGATATAAAAAATGAAATTCGAACGAGTTGGTTTGATATTATTAATAAGGTCTTAAATGAGCGGTCATAAAATATCTAAGGATCAAAAAATCTTTTGAGGGAGGAAATTGAGGGAGGAAATTATGGGCGAAACTAGGAAGGCAGAAACTGAAAAACTGTTTAATATATCAATGAAAGTTATGGAATTGTTAGAAAGTGAAATTGATTTGGCTGATGCTGATAAGCAAGTTGTGTTAAGAATTTGTATAGCCAAAATAGAAACAGAAATGCAGATGAGATTTATTGCTATGCATACACGGAATATTATGTTAGGGAAAATATAAGGAGAAAGTTTATGAGAATGTATCAAGGTAGAGGATTAACTGAGGCAGCACAAGAATTTTTAGATGAAAATGTTGTGCGTGTTGAAGGAGATAAATGTCCTCGTTGTGATGAGGTTTTGAATACAAAGATGTCGTCTAACATATATGAAGAAGTAGATGCTTTTTATGGTTGCGGTCCACGTTTGTTAGAGTATGATTTAGACGATGGTAGGATTGCTAGAGAAGTTGTACAAGCTATGCCCTGGTCTTCTGGTCCTGTGTGTTTTAAATGTCTTGAAATTGATGGCGAAAAATGTTTTGAGTGGTCTCAAGAAGAAATAGATAAAGCTTAAACATTATCTAAATATAATATGAAGCTCTCCAAAATTTTAAGTATTCTTAAATTTAATAAGATACATGTTGGTGAACGTGATGGTAAAGTGTTTCATACAGACCAGGGGAGTTTGTATTTGTACAGGTCTAAGTATAGATTTTATGAAGCAAAAGAAACTAATATTCCTTTTTTCATCTATAAAAAACTTCCTACAAATGTATCTAGACTTATAGTAGTATATAAAGACAGCTTATTTCTATTAAATGTTGATGATATAATAAAAGTTCCAAGATTAGTTGGTGGTAAAAAAGTTTTACCCATACATGAGAGTTCTCTAATTCCTCTTAGAATTCCTCCTAAGTCTACACGAACTGGAAAGTTCATTCATCTTCATAGCCACTCAGAGTATTCTTTATTAGATAGTGTATCTAGTTGTAAAGCTTATGTTGAAAAAGCTACTAGTCTTGGTGTTGAGAGCATGGCTATTACAGATCATGGAAATATGAGTGGTCATATGGATTTCTATTTACGCTGCAAGGCTAGTGGTATAAAGCCAATATTTGGAATTGAGGCTTATTTTGTTGATGATGCTACTATTAAAGATAGTGATCATAGATCAACAAATCATATAGTTTTATTAGCTAAGAATGAGGAGGGTTATAAAAATCTCTTAAAGTTACAGAAGATATCTTGGTCTGATGAATGTTTTTATTATAGGCCACGTATCGATTGGGGCATGCTAAAGGCATACAAAGGGGGGTTGGTGTGCCTTACAGCATGTCTGAGGGGCTTAATAGGGGTTAATTTAATGGCAAATAAGCCTAAAAAGGCCCGTAAAAATGCAAAAAAACTACATCGTATCTTCGGCGATGATTTATATTTAGAATTACAATTATTAAATATTTCTGATGGTGAAAAGGATTTACAATATATAGTCAATAATGGGCTGATTAGTATTGCAGAAGAACTTGGTCTATCTACTGTTATAACTAATGATGTTCATTATGTTGATAAGGGTATGCATGAACTACAAGATATGGTGATTAAGATACATCGTGATACTGAATTGTATAGTATAAAGTGTAAGGATTTGTGGTTTAAAACTTATGATGAAATGTTGGAAGCGTATAAGAAGAATTGTAGTTATGTTCCAAAGAGAGTTTTTAATCTTTCTATAGATGCTACTAGAGAGATAGCTAATAAGTGTAATTATGAAATACCTACGGGTGAGGCACACTTTCCTAAATATGATTATGTAAGACATCCTGTGTATATGAAATGGGGTAGAGATATAAATAAACATGAATTCTTAGAGAAGCTTGTTAGAATATCTGCAAAGCGTAAAGGGTTATGGGAAAAAGAAGGATATAAAGAACGAATAAAATATGAACTTGATGCTTTTGAAAAAACCAACAGTGTCGATTATCTGTTAATTGTTGATGATTTGTTGCGAAATATGAGAGGATTGGGTTGTTTGTTCAATATGAGAGGTTCTGCGAATGGAAGTTTGGTATGCCATGTATTAGGATTTAGTGTTGTTGATCCTATTAAGTATAGTATTATGTTTGAACGATTTATTAGTCCGGGTCGTGTTTTACAAGGTATGCAAGATATTGACATTGATCTTGATTTTGAAGCTGAGTATCGTGATGTTGCTATTGATTATTTAAAAAAATATTATGGTGAGGACCACATTTGTTCAGTATGTGCTTTTAATAGATTGCAATTAAGAAGTTCCATAAAGAGGCTTGCAAAAGTTGAATATAATAAGATAAATAGGGTGATAGATGTCACTGAAGATGAGCATGAACTTTTAATCTTAAAAGAAAAGTTACAGAATTTTAGTTATCAGTCTATTAATAAAGTAACTAAAGAAATACATGGTGAAGTTGCTGATTCATTAGGTTCTGAAGAAGTTCAACAGTGGTATGATAGTAATAAGGAGTGGTACAATAGATATGTTAGGCCGATAATAGGAAATGCTTATACTGCTGGTATACATCCTGCTGGAGTAGTTATTACTCCTACTCCTTATGACGAGTGGATACCTGTTCGAACACAGAAAGATAAGGCTGGTAATCGTGTTTATACCTCGCAATGGGAAAATTCTCATACTTATGAGGAGTTTCTTAATGAGCGTGGTGTAATGATATTAGATATACTTGGAGTAAAGACTCTTAGTATAATAAGTAAGACTATTGCTGATGTAAATAGCAGGCATGGTAAGAGAATAAGTTTGGATAATATTCCTACTGATGATCCTAAAGTATATGAAACTTTATCTAATGGTGAAAATTTAGGCTATTTTCAATTAGGCAAGCCTTCGCTAAAAGGGTTGTTGAAAGAATTGTCACCAGATAGGATAGAGGATTTGATATTTCTCAGTGCTGCTGACAGGCCAGGAGCTTTAGCTGCTCAGGCTCATATAAGATATATAAAAAGAAAACATGGTAGAGAGAAAGTTACTTTTCCACATAAGTCTTTAAGGAGTGTTCTTAAAGATACTTATGGTGTAGTTGTTTATAGTGAACATATAATGAAAACTGCTACTGAGTTCGCTGGTATGTCTATAGTTGAAGCTGAGGAATTACGTAAGATTATAAAAGCTAAGGATCCACTTCTTTTTAGCACCATTAATAAAATTTGTCTTATATTTATTAAATCTCACTGGATCCTTAGCTTTTATAATCTTACGTAATTCCTCAGCTTCAACTATA